>Ga0209002_10001050_pt1 | contig 22231 bp, 30 predicted proteins | sample Rifsed16ft2_FD_184010 | JGI IMG/M metagenome (GOLD analysis project Ga0209002, IMG submission 184010) | Soil microbial communities from Rifle, Colorado, USA - sediment 16ft 2 (version 2) | ecosystem: Environmental > Terrestrial > Deep subsurface > Rock core/Sediment | place: Rifle, Colorado... | reverse complement strand
GACAAATTGAAAAAAGATCTAATTTTGTAGAGGCTTGAATCTGATCTTCATCTTTTCTAGCTTCATTCGTCTTCCTCAGTTTCATCTTCGTCTTCATCTTCTTCATCATCCGTTTCATCTTCATCTCCTACTTCGTCTTCATCTTCTTCATCATCCGTTTCATCTTCATCTCCTACTTCGTCTGCATCATCAATTTCTACTCCATCTTTTTCTGATTCATCATCATCCGTTTCATCTTCATCTTCTACTTTCATCTTATTTTCTGCAACATTTGCTTTGGCCTCTTTGATCAACATCTTGACATTCTCTCTATGTTCTTTGAATAATTCCCTCATCTGCTCTCTGACGTCTTTGTACATTTCTCTGATTGCGTCCAGGTTAGTTTTGCAATCTTCACGTGCCAGTTGCCTTTCTTCTGGGCTGGCATTTTTTATGCTCTCGCGGCATTCTTTGATTGCGTTTAATGTGTCGTCTCTTTGTTGCTTGAAAAGCGATACAGCCTCATGTACAAAAATCGATATATCGACACCAGTTCCAGTGTTTTCAGTTTGTTTTGCCAACGTGGCTTCGACTTTATCTGTAATTCCAACAGATTCTTCTTGAGCAAACGAAAATCCAATCGGTACAAGTGTTCCTGTAAGAAGCACAATTAAAACAAAAATGCTTTGAGACCTCATTAGCAATGTTGTTTTACTCTGAGCTAATTTAAAAATATCGTATAATAGATTCTAATGACAATTAACTACCATACCTACGAATCAAAATTGTTCCGAGTCTTACTATGAATTGTGGTTACAATAGAGATTAGTTATATTCTACTTTAACATAATATAGAATAATGAATGATTATACATGTACCTGCTCCTGTGGTTGTCAGAATCCTGCCGATGATTATGTTTGTCATAATTGTAGAGTTGGCTTGTGTAAAGTAGGAATGAAACAGTAACTAGATCTCAAATTGAAAAAACCTAGATAGTATTTTTCATTTTAGCTAATTGATTTACAATGTCTGTTGATGTAATTATTCCAACCACTTTACCATCATCGATTACTACGAGTTTTCGAATTTTCTTTGTAGACATAAGATCTGCTGCAACCAAAACCGACTCATTTGAGTTAATTGTTTGTAAGGGGTATGATGCTACTTTACGGACTGGTGTGTCTAAAGGGTATTTATTTACGGCAATTTTTATTGCGAAATCTCTATCAGTGATTATTCCTTTGGGGAGGTTATCCTCCTTCACTATTATGGCACCCAATCTTCCCTCCTCCATCATCTTTGCGATCTGGTAAACTGTTGTTGAAGGGTCTACAGATATTAGGACTCGTGTCATGATGTCTTTCACTAAGGTATCTGAGAGATCATTTTTCAATGCTCGAATTGTAAGGTAATAGGTTTGTATTAAGGAGTATCGAAAGTTTTTCCTTAGATTCATTAACAGTTTGTCAGAACTTAACTCTTGTCCATAGAGGATTAAGAGAACAAACGGTGTAATAGGGTATGGCCGCTATATTAAGACAAATTTAAAACATATCATCTCAACACTTTTAAAATAAAAACAAGAATAAACTAGTCATTGGTTATTACAAATAAGATCTTCAAAATATTTACCATATCAATAATAATTTCAATGTTTCTTAGTCCTGGATTTTCGAATCTAGTTTTTGGAAATACAATCGATTCTCCAAAAAAACAGCTAGAAAGAGGCGTTGCGCCTAAAGACATAATTTGCAAATCCGGACGTACCTTAGCTATTATTTTTACTAATGTTCCAGTGTGTCTAAAACCATCAACGGCATTAAAGTTAGAACAAATATGGCATGTACCTATAGTCCTTCCAGAATCCGTACCGCAAGAAAAACAGACTGATGAGATGCCTCAAAAACCTGCATCAAGTATAAAGGATAAAGATTCAGCATCAATTCAAGGCACGCCAGGAACACCAGAAACATTAATTGAGACTGTTCCTGCTTCCAGTGGAAGTATAGTGAATTTTTACATCAACGATGATGATTTGAATATTAGTCACAATGGAATAGATGTCATATCTACCACAGGATTATTGGAATTTACCATAAACGGAATTTCAATTCAAGGACCAGAAACTATGACAGAAACAGGACCCAACACGGGCAGATTCTTTGTAACACTTGAGCTTCCTGATACAATAAACGGAAGACCACTTACACAAGACGACATACTGGAGATAAGATACTTGGATCAAGCCAATGCTGCAGGAGAAAAAAGTTCTAGTGCAAAATCTATACCTTTGACAAACACCTATGCAAAGGTGCAAACATCTGGAGCAGGTCAAACTAGAATTGGCCATGAATTTACTGTGAGAATTTATGAACCAGACTTTAACTTGGATTCAAAAGACGTTGACAGAATTCCTTTGAGTAGACTAGAGTATAGAGGTGAAGGTGGAATCAGGACAACACTTGCCAACCCTGCATTTGATGCAAACTCATCGTTTCTATTAGAAACTGGCGACAATACAGAAATATTTGAAGTAATAATTAAGATTCCACGCACAATAGATGGAAAAACTGTCCACATTAGAGATTGGTATGAGATTAGATACATAGACACATCCACTCCATCTAACACCAATGAAGAGATCAAGCTGAAAGGAAGAATAGGATAGAAACGATTTGGTTTAGCAGGTACCGCTCACTCCAAAAAATTAGATCAACAAAACAAGAATTTGTGACTGATAAGCATAATGCGTAAAAACTGAATTTTTAAAATGTGAAGTCAAAAGCAGCACGAAGGCATGCAGCAAAAAGGGCAGCTAGTACAAGAAAGAGAAATGCAGCAAAGAGAAGCAAGGCAGCAAAAAAGGCAGCTAAGACTAGAAAAAGTAATGCGGCAAGGAGAAGCAGAATAAGAATGAAGATTGCACATGCCATAAGAAGTGAGGCAGGTCGCTACCCAACTGCTCTTTTGTGTTAAAATAAGAATTTAGTAGAAAATGATTTCACGTTAGCGGCAAAAATTGACAAAACGAAATCAAAACATGTCAGCATGATCCATCTTTTATCGCACAAAAACATATTATGCATTAATGACATCGCAATCAGAAAAAATAAGTGAGTATTGGGTTGCAGACCAAAAATGCAAGGCCTTGGTACGAGAAGATGAAATACGATTTGCTGGCCTGATAAACCGTATGGGCAAGCTTGTTGCTGGCTGCTTTAAGCCAAGCATTAAACCGCTAGAAGATGACGCAGAAAGACAAAAAATGTACATGGAGCTTGCATTGAGAGTTTCGATGCGACAGGAATTTGACTACAGCCTGGGCCCAGTAAAATATTCTGCATCAAGAAGACAAAAAGCGGTAATGATGAGTTTTCCAATAAACTCTAACGTTTTGCTGATCTCTGTAGAACCAACCATAGACATTGACCAGACCGCAAGAAAAGTCATGAAGATTATGGGATTAAGCTGATGCACAATAAAACAAGGAACATCAACTGAAAAATAAAAAGACGTTCCTATAATGCGGTAAACTTTATCCATTGTAGACTATATTATACGATACGGATTACGAAACACTCCACCAAAATATAATGAGAATAGACCCAAAGATTCGATTTGCTACTATCTTTGACATGGATGGAAAAGTACTATACAGCGCTCACCGCGATGGCGTAACCAATCTGCTTTCCCAAGAAGAAAACAAAAAATCACTTGATCTAGCTGTCAATGCATGGAAAGCTCGTACTGAATTTGCAAAAAAAATTGGCAAAGGCATGTACGTTTTAGCTGCTTATGAGAAGATAAAACGAATAACCATGCCACTAGATGACGAGCATTTGCTTTACATAACTATGGAGACAAATGCCAACCATGATTATATCATTGAAAAGGCGCTAAAGCTAAAGCAAGATGCACTGCATGCGCCTGAAGGAATGCCGTAAGTATAGTTTTCAAACACTCACCTCATAGCTAAAACATAGCATTGTATGTCATTTGCCAATACACGTTGCGAGTTATATCGACATGATATACAAAATCGATGATGGAAACAACCCAAAAAATCAAGATGCCGCTGTGTTCTGTATGCAATAAGGAAATGAAATTTGTTTCTGGTGATACAATATATGGTGATAAATGGTATCATAAAGACTGTGTACAGTCGATAAAATAATTAATTTACTTAAAGACTCATCTCTAAGACTATAAGTAGGAGATAAAAATGCGAATTAAATGTGCTGATTGTGGATGTCTGCCAATTGAATGTAAACAATCTAAATCATCCAAAGAATGTCAAAATTGCACACGGTCCAAGTGCTGTTGTTGGTTTGCCATTAACAAATAATCAGTAATTTACTTATTATCTGGAACTAGGCAGGACCGTGACTCAAGTTATTTTTTAATTTTGAAATTTCAAACGGAATCTTGTTTAGATCGATTTTCCTTTCTGTTGTTACAAAAAGCACGTATTGCCCCAGCGGGAAGCTCAAAAGGATTATTTTTCCTCTATATGAGAGTGAAAACTCGACTGGGCCAAATTCAGCATCAAACTCATGACGCATTCTTACTCGCAGTGAAAGCTCCATGAAAAGCATCTCGTCTTTTTTAGCATCTTCAAGAGCTGTCAGGCCCTTTCTCATTCCTCCAGCTACTAGTTTTCCTTTGTGATTTATTACTCTGCAAGACCGTATCTTGGCATCTAGCTCAAAAATCTTGTCGCATAATGTATCAAAATTATTCTGGTTATCTTGCACTAATTATTCCATATCGCCTCTGCCAGATTAACTTAGAGGAAAATGTACCGTGTGCCAGACAAAGTGACCAGAATCATAGAACTGCTAGGGCTTATTTTTGCCAGTTTTGATTCAACTCATCCCACAACCCATCTATGGTTGCAGAGCCTATGCCAAGTTCTGATATCATTACCCTCATGGTATGCGGTGTAATTTGTTGTGCAACAGACTGTCCTGTTCTGTCCCCATAACCACTAAATCTTGAATCAAAATTTGCCTCAACTATGTACACGGGCGTCGTCTTGGTTTCCAGTATACTAACCAGATTTAGATTAAGACTCTCTGGCATTCCATCATACAGAAAGGTAGGATGTACTTCAGTAAACTGACGTACATTTGCTATCATATCTGATATATTTTCGTCATGATATTTGGTATATTGGGTTGATTGATCCTTTGTCTCTGGGTAAAAGACAGACCTCTGACCAGTCATGTCTGATGTGTCCTTTTTTGGTTTAGAATCAAGACTTATAGAAAAAGTTGAGCTTACTTTGGTGCCATCAAGAAACGATACCGTCTGTTTTTCCCCTTGAGGTCCTATAGCTAGTCGCATTACATCGCCCACATCAGGTCGGCCGATGTTTCTAGTTGCAGTCACCACACCTGTCAGACAAACTTCACTTCTGAGATTGTAACATGCTACGGCATCGGAAAGATTCAGCCTTACGATCCCAAGCCCATTTGCAGTAGTAAATAAAACTGTGCCCTGATGCTCATTTCCAAGTATTCGCACGTATTGGCCTGCAAATGGGCCATCCTCACCTGCTATGCCCTTGACATAAAAGTGCGAATTGGCAGGCAAAGCAAACGATGGTGCAAATGAAGCAAGACACAATATAATACCAAAAGTAGCCATTGCAGCCTTTATCATGAGACAAAGATCAAAAAGATAACTTAAAAGGTACGCGTATGATTTCTCTGCAAGATTTTAATATCATAAGAAAAAGATCTGATCACTTAAAAACAAGATCTAGTCAACGATAACATTGAGTTACTCGTATAATCTTCAAATAGAAAAGATCGCCTCATTAATTACACAGGATAAGATCTCACTTGATGAACAAGATCTAGTAAAATTACAAAAGTACGTAGATTTTGCAAAGAAAAAATATAAGCTAAAAGATGAAGCTGCAATGCAACTAGTAAACGAGGCATTTTTATATCTGAAGCTAAAATCAGCAGAAAACATAGACCCTCTGCAAGAAGCAGACAAGTTTGGAGCGGGATTCAGCTAGAATACCATCGCGTTCTCCTCTTATTTTAGATTAATAGCTAATGACTGTCAGTATAGAAAAAACACATATCGCAAGCTGCTCTAGCTCCTTGGCATGAGCACAAGACTAGGAATCATAGGTACTGGTATGCTTGGAAGTGCTGTTGCAAAAAGACTGCTCAATTCTGGCTATAAAATCACAGTCTACAACAGGACAATAAAAAAGGCAGAACCGCTAGCTGCACTTGGAGCTGTGATATCACAAAGCCCAAAGGATTTGGCAAAATCCTGTGAGCTTGTAATTACAATGCTAAAGGATGCAAGTGCAGTAAAAGAAGTATCATTTGGCAAAGACGGAATCATAGAGGGATACCATGATGGATTGACTGTTGCAGACATGAGCACAATTAGCCCACAAGACTCTATATCTATAGCAAAAAGATTCCAAGAAAACAAGATAGATATGCTTGAGATCCCAGTCATGGGCGGGCCTCCTGTTGCAGAGACAGGTCAATTACTAATGATGATTGCAGGAAAAAAAGAGCTTTATGAAAAGTACAAAAACATCTTTGAATGTATTGCACAAAAATCATTTTATCTAGGACAAAGCGGCACGGCTTTGGCAATAAAACTAGCAATGAACCTGCAAATATCAATGACAGCCCTTGCACTATCTGAAGGAATCACACTCACACGTGGTGCAGGACTTGACCCCAAGCTATTCTTGGAGATACTAAATTCATCTGATTACAAGACACGCCAAAGTGAGAAAAAAGGTCCAAAGATGATCAAAGGAGACTTTGGCGCAACATTTACCATAAAGAACATGCAAAAGGATCTTGATATAATTAATGAGTCAGTAAAGGCATTTAATTTATCATTACCAATGGTTGCACTTGCAGACAAGCTATACCAAGATGCATCAAAAGGCGGGTTTGCAGAGCTTGACTATTCTGGTATACTTGCATATATTGAAAAGACATCAAAACAGACTTCGCCAGATGATTTGTCAAAAGGAGTAAAGCTAGATCATTAGAACAATAGCTAAAATCATGATGACTGGAAGAGATAACGCAGGTTAAAAAAATGAAATTTGTTGCAGCGACTTTGGTTGTGCTATTATCGCTGTTGTTTATTATTACCACTTTTAGCCAGTCAAGCAATTCTGAATTGCAGATACCTTCATGGATAAAAAACACGGCCAGCATGTGGTCTGATCAAAAAATTGCTGAATCCAAATTTATACAATCGCTACAGCATTTAGTCAAAACTGGTGTGCTGCAAATACCTCTAACTGAATCTGATCTTTTGCCAAACACATACATTTTACCAAAATACGGGCAAACTTCGTTAATTACGATATCTGGAACAACAGGTGAACTCAAAAAAAGAAACAATGCTGCTTTAACGATAATGCGACCTGATGGACAGACTATTGAATTGACAGTCCCAGTCCTTGAAAGTGGTGTTTACCATACTAGCATGATTTTAAAGCACGATTGGCCAGTTGGGGCCTACAAAGTAAGCGGAACATTCAGCGGCGCTACTATTCCTGTTTCATATTTCTACGTAAAAGATAATACTCAACCAAAGGTTCCTTTATGGATTAAAAATAATGCCAGATGGTGGGCAGATGGTATGATATCTGACAATGACTTTGTGTCAGGAATTCAATATTTGCTCAACAAAAAAATAATTGAGATTGACTCAAGCTTAGAAAGACCCCCACATTTGCAAACGCTTTACATTGATGTGCAGGGTCAGGCACAAGTCAGGCGTGGTACGATGCAATCAATAACTGTGCATGTGACGGATGGAAATAATTCTATTGATGGTGCTACTGTCATAGTGCGAGTGGAAGATTACGGAGAAAATGAGATAATAGACTTTGAAGGAAACACTGATTCAGATGGTAACTATAGCTTTTCGTGGGAGATTGATAAAAACGCTAAAGCTGAAACCCTTTTGGTATTTGTAGACGCAACAAACGGTTTCTCTTCTGCAAGCTCGATATTTTCATTTGAGGTGTGGTGCCATTGTGGTGAGCAAGACTGTGATTCTCCAAGTTGTTAGCAACCTACGTTTGAAAACACCAGCACTTTCTGAATTTATAAAAAAATGGGGAAAGATACATTTTACATTAAATTGCGGGACAGAAAGATGTGAAACTCTGTCTGTATATTCTTGAGACACGCACATGCTAATAGAAATATCTCCACTAATTACAGTGGCATGTATACAAATCTTCAAGCTACATTAAAAGCAAAATGCCCAGTTTGTAAAAATGAGACTAAATTGTACTGGGAGCCACAATACCGAGGGCTTGGAGGAAGATGCAACAAGTGCGGCGCAAAGTGGCCAGAGTCGTAAGACCAAGAAGATAGACGACTTGGCAAAAGGTGTAAATCTGGATAAATAAGAAAGGATTTTCGTAATGATAATTCTCATTCTATGGAATTAGAATGAGAAATTAGCTAAAGCTACTCCGCAATAACCCTTGGAATCAGTGCGGAATCCATAATTTATAGAATCACTAATAACATATAGTTGGAATTAACGTCTGATGAATTTTCCGTAAAATGCAAGCAGAATATTTGTTCAAAGGGCCCAGTGGTAACTGACAATACTACTGGCGAGGTACTTTGTGGAAGCTGTGGTTTAGTTTTGATTGAAAAAGTAGAGGACACAGGACCAGAATCTAGAACTCATGATATGGAACAATACATGACTAGGAGCAGAACTGGAGCAGGAGTTTCACTGGCCATGTATGATATGGGATTGCCTACTGTTATCAGCTCTGAATCAAAGGATGCATCTGGCAAATTCTTGTCAAGCTATACCAAAAACACATTCAACCGACTCAAACTTTGGGATAGACGCAGTAAATCTAGATCAAAAGATCGAAACTTGAAGATAGCCTTTATTGCACTTGATGCATTGAAAACAAAACTTGCCATACCAAACATGGTAATAGAAAAAACTGCTTACATCTATAGAAAAGCTTTGAGTATGAAAATATCAAGGGGTAGAAGCATTACTAGTCTGTTGTGTGCGGCATTGTATGCAGCTTGTAGACAAACAGATACACCAAGAACCTTGCATGATATAGCACAGGCAGGAAACATAAACAAGAAAAACCTTTCCCGAAGTTACAGAGATTTGATTAAAATTTTGGAGTTAAAGGTGCAGCCATTTGATTCATCTGAGTTTATCACAAGAATATCAAGCGAGGTGGGTATAAGTGAGAAGACACAAAGAGACGCTTTGAACATCATATCACAAGCGAGAGAAAAGGAAATTTCTGCTGGAAAAAATCCAATGGCACTTGCAGCAGCAGCCATTTACATATCCTGCGTACTAAATGAGGAGGTAAGAAAACAAGCAGATATAGCAAAGGCGTCTGGTATCACTGCTGTTACTATAAGAAACAGAACCATGGCACTAAGAAAAGACTTGGGAATAAAGATATAATCAGATTGAAGATTTCAACAAAAAAGAGATTATTAAAATAAAGATTTGTTATCTGTTAGATTACTTACAATAACCATTTAACGGATAATGTATAATGTGATTTGTGGACATTGGTAAAATTAAAGAAAATATGTAAAAGATGTAAATCGGAATATGACGAAAACGGATATCCTGTTTGTGATTATTGTTTGAAAATGCTCGATAATTATGAATAGTGAGTGGTTGAATTAAATAATAAATTTTAGCATATTTGCTTTCAAACGATGTATCTATAAGATAGTGAATAAGATTACTATTACGGCCAGATTTATCAGAAAAGATGCAACAGGCCCCAATGGAAATTAAAGTAGGTGTAGAATCAAAATGGATTTGCATGTGTGATCTTAGTACCAATCAATCATTCTGTGACGGATCGCATAAGAGGACGTCAGGAGAGGAACCTAGCAAAGTTTACTCGTATAACAATGATGGTACAAGAACAGAAATAAAATTATAGAAATTGATAAAAACAACATTTTAAAATTACTACTGATGTAATTGAATGCATGAAAGAGAAACTAGGTATAGCAATGTTTCTATTACTCTTGTTATCCGTTTCTTTACAAAGTCACGTAAGTGCTGAACCAGAAAACAAGAATTCTTTGATGACACCACTTGCACAGGCAAAATCAGGAATCCCAATTGAGAAGATAGTGTGCAAGGAAGGATTGGAGCTTGTCATGAAAAAAACTGATGGCAAGCCAGTCTGCCTCAAACCTAGCAGTGCTACAAAATTAATAGAAAGAGGCTGGGCAATCCATGTGCTGCCAGAATATACAAAAGACGAGCCACAAAATTCTGAGCTGCTTGAAGGTAGATTACTTGATATTACAACAAGTCAAGTAAACTATTTTGAAGATACGCAAGGATTTCTTGCAAAACCATCAGACGATGGCACATATCCAGGTGTGATTTTGATTCATGAGTGGTGGGGACTAAATGACAACATCAAAGACATGGCAAGGTCTCTTGCCTCCAACGGGTATGTGGTACTTGCTGCTGATCTATATGCAGGACAAGTAGCTACAACCTCTGATGGTGCAAGACAGCTAGTAACTACATTTGATTCTGAAAAAGGAATATCAAACCTCAAAGCTGCAACAGAATTTCTCAAACAAAACCATGGAGCAGAAAAGATTGCTACAATTGGGTGGTGTTTTGGAGGTACTCAATCGATGAATTTTGCCCTAAGCAGAAACCCAATTGATGCAACTGTAATTTATTATGGCCAGCCTGTCACAAACACAACAGAGTTATCTAAAATCAGCTGGCCAGTCCTTGGAATTTTTGGAGAGTTGGATCAGGGAATTCCTGTAGAAAAGGTAAATGATTTTCAATCCTCTCTAATCCAGCTTGGAATAGAAAATGAGATAGTCATTTATCCCGGAGTTGATCATGCCTTTGCAAATCCATCTGGAGCAAATTATGCGCCAGATGAGACAAAGGACGCTTGGCAAAAAACGGTCTTGTTTTTAGAGAAACACTTGAAGGAATAATAAAATAGAATTTTTACTTGGCTTCCCTTACCTCATAATTTTCAAGAAAGTCTTCGGGTTCGGCAGTTTTATTTTGTTTTAACCATTCTGCCATCTTTTGTATCACTTCTTTTTTGGTAAACTTGCCATCCTTTGTGGTGTAGTATTCCTTTTTTGATTCTCTGAATTTTTTGTAATCCATGCCTTTCATAATTGATAGTTAAAACATTCATACACATCTAGTTTTCGTGTTGATGCTATAGTTTTAATGGAACAATTTATCCAATAAAATCATGAAGGCAACTTTTGCAGCAGGATGTTTTTGGTGTGTTGAGCCATCCTTTAGCAAAATAAAAGGAGTTACATCGACCATGGTTGGATATACAGGAGGAAGACTTGAAAACCCAACCTATGAGGACGTGTGCACAGGACAGACTGGACATGCGGAGGCAATACAAGTAGAGTATGAACCCTCTGTGGTCTCATATGATGAGATACTAGAGGTCTTTTGGAGTAGTCATGACCCAACAACACTAAACAGACAAGGTCCAGACGTAGGTGAGCAGTACAGGTCTGCAATATTTTTCCACAGTGCAGAGCAAGAGGCTGCAGCAAGAGCATCAAAAGAAAGACTACAAAACTCTGGTATGTACGAAAAAAATGTTGTGACACAGATTGTACCTGCTTCTCAGTTTTACAAGGCAGAAGAGTATCACCAAAAGTATTATGCAAAGTGTGGATTAGGCTAAATTTACTAGGGGACGAGTAAATTAGTAAACTATCGAACCAAGGAAAATAATCAAATTCAGGCTGTATAAATCAGGCACAATCCATAAATATTACGTGACGTTGTCGATCTTGTGCAAAAAACAGGCATCATATTTGCAATTTTTCTTCTGATAGGAACACTCTTTCCGGTTGGATTTTCGTTTGCTCAAGAAGAATCTGTTGGAATGACAGACCAAGTTGAAGTCACGGTGGCAAATCAAACCGAGACAACAGAAGAGACAACAACAAACCAAACTGAAACGATGGAAGAGACTGTCACGACAACAGAGGAGGTTAGCACAACAGATACTGACCTAGTAGAACAAGTCTCAAGCTTTGTCCAAGACGCAGCATCTGTGTTTAAGATGCAAAGGCAAGACACACTTGCTATCATCAAGGAATGCCGAGACAACGTCCGTAATTCAACTCCAGAAAATAGACCAGCAGTAAGACAAGAATGCAAAGATAGATTACAAGTGCTTAGAGAATCGTATCAGGAAAGCAGAATGGCATTCAGAGAACTATTCAAAGATAAAAGAGAGGAGATGAAAATGATGATGAAAGATGCTAGAACCAAAGCCAGTGAAATGGCAGCTCAAACACGTGAAGAGATAGCAGCAATGAAAGAGAAGATGAAAGAACAAAGAGATGCAATCAAAGAGAAGATAAAACAAGAAAGAGAGACAATGAAAGAAAAGATTCAAGAAGAAAAGGGAACAATGAAAGAAAGGATGCAAGAAGAAAAGGATGTAATGCAACAAAAGATGGAAGAAGCCAGAGAAGCAATAAAAAAGGCAAAAGAGTCTAGCGGATATCCATAGCGATCATATAGATACCATATGATCTATTGATACAAACTGTAACCAGAATTACATAATACTGTTCATATGGATAACCGCCTAAAATCTTACTAATGGAAAGATTACTCTGTAGGGATTATGGCTTTGAATGTGACTTTGTAGCAGAAGGAGAAAATGCAGAGTTAATAACGAAATTTGGCAAGCATTCTTCTGAAGAACACGGTATAGAGTATTCCAGGGTAGTTCTGATGCAATTCATAATAAGACTAGGAATCAAATAGGTATAAACCAAGGCTAGGGGCTTGTACTGCCTTGCCTTTCATCAAAAAACGCTTGGCAGTCGTTTTCGTCATAAAGTTGTTTTATCTTTGACTGTCCCATAGGATCTACAATTAACCTTGCAGTAGATTCAAGATCAGGGTTTATCGAGGATTCCTTCATAATTACAGGTACTAGAGCTTGGTTGAATTCATCAGGAACATTTTGTGCAAACTCTTTTCTCTTTTCTGGGTCCCCTAGGATTTCTTTCCATGGTTTAAACTCGTCTGGATATTTTTCAAGAAGATAACTTACTTCAATCCTAGGCATTTCCTCTCCATTAGGATACTGACCTATTGTCATTGCAAAAAGCATCTCACATTGCGTGTTGATTCTGTATGCCTGAGCCTCCTGTCCTATGATAATTGGTATAGAATCTGCATCTTGCTGAGCTGGTGTTGAAGAGACGGTGATTGGCGTGATATATGCAAATGTTGCTGTTGCAGTTATTATCGCGGCAGCTACGATAATTATTGGCATGTATTTTTTAGGTATTATTGAGAACGCCTGATCCCATCATTGTAGGTCAAGTAAAAAACATTGCCATAGTTTTTGTAATGCAATCAGCTGTTATCCTTTACAACCAAATCTAAAACATGTTTTTATAGGATTAATTTGAAATATATAAAATATTGATTAGCTAGGAATTTTTTATATTTTTTTAATAAAATATTAGGTTAAATTGAAATTTAATCAAAGCCTATATGCACTGTATTCCCTACAAATCATAATGACTAATACACAAAGACAATGGTTAACAGCACTAGCTGCAACTACAATAATTGTTGCAGTGCTTGTTGCTAGCGTACCAGCATCACAGACTCAGGTCTTTGCACAGCAAGTTCTAGCTACATCAAACGAAAAGACTGTTTCTGCAACAGGGACAGCAACCACTTCGGTTGACCCAGATCTATTAAACATAAACTTTGGTGTAGAGACAGAAGCAAAAACTGCAAAAGAAGCTATGAATGCAAACTCTGAAGCAATGGCTCAAATTGTGGCCGCCATCAAAAAGCTTGGAATTACAGAAGACGAGCTTGGCACATCAGGCTTTAACATCTATCCAGTCTACAAGGATATCACAGATCCAACAACTGGGATATACCTAAAATCAGAGCTTTCCGGATACAGGGTGTCAAACATCCTGCATGTAAAAACTACACAGCTGACACTTGCAAGTAGCATATTAGATGTAGCAGTAGAGGCAGGTGCAAATAGAGTAGATGGCGTCTACTTTACACTTTCACCAAAAACACAACTTGCAGTGCAAAATGATCTAATTGAGCAGGCCGTACTAAATGCAAAATCAAAAGCAGAAAAGGCGATTGCACCGCTGGGTAAGAAAATAATTGTAGTCAAAATGGTGTCACTATCAGACTTTGCCTATCTGCCACCCCCAATATACTATGGTGGTTATGCAACCGCTGAGGTAGCATATTCAAAAGCACCGCCAATCTTCTCTTCTGACCAAGATGTCACAACTACTGTAAACGTAGTATTTTTGATTGGAGACCAGTAGCTCCACTCTACCTTTTTTATTTTTATAACTTCAGAACAAGATCCTATATAATAGGAGGCCTATTTTGTAGCATGGCAAAAAGTATCAAGTGTTCTGATGTAGGAGTAGACTGTGATTGGGGATCCACTGCACCTACCGAAGAAGAGCTCATGAAAAGGATTGCAGAGCATGCAAAAGAGCATGGATTCAATGAGATACCAAAAGATCTTCTTGCAAAGGTCAAGGCTAACATAAAGGATCTATAAACAGGATCTATGAGAAGAATGTTTTATTAATTAGCCTAGATATGAGGGATTACTCAGGTAAGCAGGTTCACATAATGTTGGATATCAGGGCGATACACAACAAGAGATCTTACTGCTTACCCGAATATTATACTGCAGAACCAAAATTAAAGGAACACGTAGGATTCCTTCTAACTTGCTTTTATTGAAAGACACAAATCACTTTATTCAAAATAATCCTCATCGAATGGCACTAATATCTGACCACATCTGGAACATTTATCTAAAAACTTGGTATATGGTATCCACTCATGATTTCCGTCAGCAGACTTTGGGCATTTACTTTCTTGTGTGCTTATCTTTCTTTACACCCGTCCAGTTACTGCAGTTATCTTCACACTGCATCTTACACATAATATACTACGTTAATGATACCAAAAAAAACCAACGATAGAGGCATTTTCCTATAGTTTAACTACAAGTTTGACTAATTTTTCCTTTTTCTACAACAACTTCAGATATGAAGAGTTTTGCTTCTGACTATGTTGGACCTATTCTATGAAAGACAGGATATGATGCAGCTGTAAATGTCTCACCATCTACATCAATTGTTACAATAATGGTGTAGACCCCTCTCTTGGTCATCAATGGTGAGATGTCAAAGCTGACATCGACTGCACCATCACTTGCTATCCATTTGTTAGCTACTATTAGGGTGTAATCTGATGACTGTTCATAGTATTGATTTTCTGGAAGTGGCTTTACCACAGCAGCAATAAAGTCGCCGTTTCCATACGATGTAGCATCTCTGTTTTCAAAATATACTTTTGAGGTTGGTAACACATCATAGTATATTTCTATGCCGTAAAGATTCCCCTTTGGTACGGTTCCTGCAAATGTGACTTGGCCCTTATCTTCGCTTATGGGTTTTCTGAACTTGATGTAATTGTTTTCAAAGTTTTGAACTAGTACAAAAGTATAGTCGTCGTATGATATTCCAAGACTTACATGCGTGTGATGCTTGTCAAGAATGTTATCTCTGTGACCCCAATTTGATGAAGCATCATCGTACATCATTGCATATTCTGTAGATTTTATTTTCGCTTTTGGATCAAGTTTGGCACATATTGCAGTTTGTTGTATGCATTCCTCTACATTTTGATATCCGCCAAATCCCACATTTTGGCTAACTTTTCCACGACCGCCGTATATGGCATATGTCATGTACGGTTTTTCCCCATTTGTCATCCAGTGTGAGATAGCTCGTGTTTTTAGTATGTCATCAGCATGAACCTGAGCTGCTTCATTATTGCTAATAATAACTGGAGGCAAGTTGAATGACTCTCTATCATCATTTATTATCTGTAATGCATACTCGGTCAATTCCTTATCAGAAAACGTACCAACCTCTTCTTCAGGAATTACTACGGTAGTTTGTTCCGGCCTGTCTTCAGGAAATAAGGGATTCAAAGTAGAGCCAACATAAAAAATGATTAAAACTGATGCTAGGATTGTAGCTGCTACTGTCACTGTCTGTGTCCTTGATCTCGCCTTTGTTAATTTCACATCACCTTTCTTGTCTGCATGATCCCACTTGGAATCTTTTTTGAAATCATCATCTTTTATTTCGTTCCAGTAGAATATTTTTGGACAAGAATGATTTTCCTTGAATCTGTGAAGATCACAAAAATCTGCACCGCAAGACCTGCAGGTAAAGGGCAGATATGTCTGGCTACCACAGTAAGTGCATACAGTTGCCATTTTATCATCTGCTTGATTATTACTGAAATAAGGATGACTAGTTAGCTAGTAGTTACATACTGCTATCTTGGCACTTACAGTTTTGCTCTCATGTAATGGTCAGCGTGAACACTGGCTGGCCGTGCTCACAAAGGATTCTACCTTAGATAAAGGTGTTCATCGCATTTACTAAAACCATGTGCAATAAACCCCTATAGATTTTGCATCAAATCGCTGATTTTTGGAATCAAGCTGCTTTTTTCAAGGGCAGAAAGAATTGCTAGTCTTATGCCCTTAATTCTATGTGGATCCTCCGAATATAATTTTGAGACAGCGCCAATTTCATGGTAAAAGCTGTAATCGGTAAGGTATGATCTTGCGGCATCTAAAAACTCCGTAACGCTATCAGAAACGTTCTCTGACTTTACTATTTTGTTCATCGCTACCTGTAAGAAGCCCTGTATCTTGCCAAGCTCTTCTTTTATCGTAATCAAATCACCCGGCTTGTCTTTTAGTCCTTTTATTATCTTATAAGAATCAAAAGTCTGCTTTAGTAGATTTTTGATGTAATTATCGTCCATGTTAAGGCATGATCTTTAGATGAATGAATTTTGTAAGCGTTTTGAATTAGGCCGAGATTAACTGTATTTGTCGTGCAGAATGCTTTGAAATATCTTTGTGTAAGATAGCATGGGATTCATGTTTGAATGTTAAATTACATCGGTAACATTTCCAAGCAATCGTACTCATTATATTTATAATGAGAATTTTTTGTATATAAAATCCGCGTAGCTTTTGTTCTTTTCTATGGATGATAACTTAGCAAGGCATAATCAAAGTATAAAATCCAATTTCTAATAATAAACCGGAACTGGTCTATGAGCTAGGAATGAAATATATTCATATTTCTTTAACTCTAAATGAATGGAACAAGTTTTTAAAGAATTATGTGAAAAAATAGTGGCACAAGACCCAGCAATAAGATTTGTAGGAATTGCAGACGAAGATGGCAATTTGAAGGCAGAAGCAGAACGCAAAGGTCTCAAGGCAGTATTTTCGCCAGACCAAAGGGCAGAATACGCAATCACTGCTACAAACCGTCAGGCCACAAGACTGCGATGGGAGTATCTTTTGGGCAAAATCAACTATGCAACATCGCACTATGAAAAACTGATTCGTGCTACCATTCCGATAGCAGATGAAAATAGGCGTCTTTCATATGTTGTGTTGGTATCGTTTGATTCAAACACAAAAGTTGACGAAATAATTCCCAAAAAAATAATCCCGCTTATTAAACAAAACATGAGTACACTTCTAAGAGAAGTATAGCATATGGCAAGAAAATGCGTTATGTGTGGATGCCAGGATCATCGATTGATAGGATGCGCTCTTCATTGGTCAAAACACTGCTCATGCTACAAAACAACGACTAAAAATTAAATTTTTAAAACTCTCTTATCACGTTTCTCTCTTTTCAAGTACACTTTTTAGCTGTATTACGGAACGTAAGATAAGACTTGATATGCCAAGATGCGATGTAAGAAAGCCTGCAGTCTCTTCTAACATCTTCTCTCCTTTGTATCCCTCATCATAAGTCATTTCTATCTCACCCTTGTCTGTCTCTATGTACGAAGTAATTAGTGAATAAGGTCCCATCTTCTGATCCTTTTTTTGTATGTAAAGATTAAGCTGTACTCTTTTTACGGTGAACCCCTGTTCAACAAAATTTCCAGATGATAAAAGGACAACTGTCTTGTCTGGTGCCCTGTTAACTCTTTCTGGGCTGCTGACATCAACCACTTTCACAAATGATTAAGTGTTGATGTTTCTAAATAACATTGTTGAAAGTACAGTGCAACATGTGCGGCATCGAGGTGGATGAGGAAAAAATTGATGCACATCTAGATACCAAAGAACACCAAGCAAACAAAAAAAGAATATTGGATACAAAAACCAACGAAGATGAAAACTCTAAAAGCATTATCCAAATTTGGCTAGATTTTTTCTAGTGTCATTGATCATTTTCTCCCATTCAAACTTGCTTGCACGGAAATCATATAGCCTAGCCAGAAGAATTTTTGCAAGTACAGCATACTGGTCTATGGTACTGTCTTTTAGTTTGGTTAACTTGGAACCGCGATAGAGTTCGTTGCAGATCTTGTGATATTTTTGGATGTCTTTTTTTTCACTGTTAACTATCTTATTTTGATCTTTTATTTTGCCAAGTACTGAAGAAAAGGCCTCTTTTGATGTAACCACTCTCTTTTTTAAAAGGCCATGAATATTTGCATAGGATTTAAGTGCAACTTCCGCTACATTGTCCAAAATTATTAGGGCAAGTCTATTGTCCAAATCAAGCTTGCTTTGCTTTAGCACTAGGCTGATACATATCTGTTCGACCATTTCCATTATCAAAGAGTTTGTGGGCATGCGATTCCGGTTCCGATACATTAATCCATACACAAACAAATCATAATAAAATTATGGAGCTGACAAAAAAGAAATGCGTACCATGTGAAGACGGTGTCTCTCCTCTCACTATACAGGAGGCACAAAATTATTTAAAAAATCTAAATGGCTGGAAGCTACAGAATAATTACATAGAAAAGGAATACACATTTCCGACCTATCTGGACGGTTTGAATTTCGTTTATATCATAGGAAACCTTGCCGAAGACGAGGGCCATCATCCGGACATTTTTCTTGGATACAAGAAAGTAAGAATAATCCTCATAACTCATACAATAAGTGGCCTGAGCGAAAACGATTTCATCGTGGCTGCAAAAATTGATGAAATAGTTCCAAAATAAGGCAACAGCTATCTAACTTGGAAAATGTCTGTTACCTTGATGTTGTGATATTCTAGCTGTGCAACATACAGCCCTGGCTTGTTGGGTTTTGATAAAAGTACGTTGTAATGTCCTGATACATCATCATAAAATATCTTATCCTCTACCACATTTCCTTGCTGATCAAAGACTGTAAGATAGAGTTCCTCTCTATATGAGAGGGTTTTTTTAACTGCACCAGAAACAAGGAGTTTATCTCCATCTATCGTGGCTTCTATTATTGCACTCATAGACTTTATCGGCAAATATTTTTCAATTAGGTTTTTAAGAATTGTCAGATCGTTTTTTACAGATATCTGATCATTTTTTGATAATGCAGTTCTGATCTTTTTTAGGACAGGCTCAAATTCAGATTCATACGCTGCCAGATTTTCATCACCAAAGACATTTATGAATTCCTCAAGCTCTTCAAACTCTTTTGCAATGCTAATGTTTTGCAAATCAGCTGCCTCATATGCCAGTACTTGATTTTCTTCTATGCTTACTATCTTGGATGCCTGCGAGTTCTGATATTGTAAAACTACTACATAGATGCCAGGCTTGACAGGTGCCTGCCACTGAGTGAAAAACTCACCAGATTTTGTATCAGAGAATTTTAACTCGCTATGGGCGTTACCTTCCATTTCATAAACAGTCAGATACAAAGGTTCTCTGGCTGGATTCTGGCTGTTTACTGCTCCACTCATTGTCCAAATGTCTCTTTCACCATCATACGATATATCAAAAATAATTCTCTCGCTGTGTAATGGTAGATTATCTCTCAAAAACGATCTTAACTTAGTAATTTTTGAATCTGCATCTGCAAAGTTGCCATACTCTACTGATTTTATGGCATCATCTGTCATCTCCAAAAACTCTAGAAAATATGGCTCAAAGTCGGCATTACCAAATGTCAATGCCATATTGGATAGGCGGTTTATTTCCTCTCTATAATCGATTTTTTTAAGCTCATCTACACTATATCCAATGTCAGATCCCTTTGGATCTTCGGCATACACCTTGGTTACTTGTTGCCAGTCAGCAAACAATCTACTTACGGCACGATCAGCAGCGTCAAGATCTTTTTTCATGACAAGTTCTCTTGCGTCGTTAATGTCTTCTTTAATTGAGGCAGCAAAATCAGAATATCCTGTCAAAAATCTGTTTTTTGTAATGCCCATGTCTACTAGATTTTCGATGGATTTTGCCCGTTGTAGAATGTCACTTGCCCGCATTTTGTATGACTCTTCAGTATTGGAACTTAGTTCTGTCTTGATTTGTGGAAGCTTTGAGTTTGCCCAAGTTAGTAATACTTCAATTCTATCAAACCTCGGTCCAGAATAGTTCTCCTTTTCCAAGCTCTGAGCAGAAGCAATTACCTTTAACGCATTATTGATCTCAAACAAATTCTTGTAATCTGCTTGCAGCTCTGCCATAGACTTTAATTTTTTATATTCAAATTCCATTGTTGTTAGTGGACTTCTATTTTGTTGCATATCTAAAATTGTTTTATCAAACTCAGAGACAATTTTTAAAATATCATCCATTGACTGCGCACCTTCTACTCCATTAAGTAAATCTTCCCAAGTATCGATTAAATCCAAATTAAAGTTATTTAATTGAGAAAACTCCATTATTTTTGAAATTCTTGAAGAAATGTCAATGACGTTTTTCATATCTGTTATTTCTTTTTGTGATTCAATGATGCCATCTATCGATGTTGCCAATTCTAGTCGGGACTTGAGATCCTCCCATCTTGGCTGTAAGATGTTTGCCAGCTTTGAGTTGTTTTCAGTGTCAGCAGTGATAAATCGCTCAACTTTATCTAAGGATCTTAACAGCGTGGTAGCCTCATGTATGCGGTCAATTTTCTCTTTTTTCTCAAGAAACTCCTTAACGGTAGATGATTGTTCCATAGAAGATCTCAAAGTCTCCCAATTGCTGTTGATTAATCGATACAAGGGATCTTGATTTTTTAGGGTGTTATCAAGAAATCGTGATTTTGTTAACATGTTTACCATGTTCTCAAGATCAGTCACGTACAACGGAGCTGTACCCCTGGCAAAAATAAAAGCCAATTCTTCCTGAACTCCACTACTCATCAAGGACGTATTCTTTGTCATCAAGTTTAGAACCAGATCTTCCAGCTCTGAAAAAGTAAGAGCTCGCTTGGAGGGCGCCTTTATAGGATCAGAGTTTGCAAGAAGTATGGCTGCTTCATTCATGGATTCGATAGCGTTTTGTGAGTGGCCGATCTCTGAGTAAAACATGGATGAATAAACTTCTTCTTTCACCTTTTCATCAATCTCAGAAGTGATCTTGTTGTCTACTACAAGTTGCGCAGAATATTCTAAAATTGAATTCATGGCTTGCCTAGACGTAGATTCTATACTAAAAAGATCCGCCTCATCAAAAAATGATCTTTCCATATTAACAAATAATTCTCTTAGAGATCCAAGTGTGTCTTCTGTTGCTTGCCTAGATCTGATTGAATCAAGTCTTGATGAAAACTCGTTAACAAGAGCACTGTCAGCATTTTTTTCTCTTGATGATTGAATTTTGTCTGATATCAGTACAGCTGCCGAGTCAACATATTCTGTCATGGTTTTTGTAGAATATTTTTTTGATAATACTTCAAAAGATGAAAGACTACTATAGTCCCCATAATAGACCTTTATGGTATATTGCCCCATAACTCCACACAATTTGCTACTTAGTGCAATTGAGTCTGTTATGAAAAATCCACTTGATAGTGGTGTTAGCTGTTGGATTTGGCACAGGTCATTATTTGGATTTACAATTTGTAATATTAAAAACTTGTCCGGTAAGATATTAGAAACATGTCCAAAAATAAAAATGTGCTCTCCTATCTGATGTGCGCCAAAATTATCTAAAAGTACTAGTGCATGTGATGTTTGGGAAAAAGCGTAGCTAGGCAATAAAAGCATTATTGATAGAAGAGTTGTTATTAGCGCTTTCACAAAGAAAAACTGCTAGTGCTATTTTTAATGCTTGCTAATGATTAGTCCATACAACATCATTTCACTTCTAGTAATTCTATCA
>Ga0209002_10001049_pt1 | contig 22234 bp, 20 predicted proteins | sample Rifsed16ft2_FD_184010 | JGI IMG/M metagenome (GOLD analysis project Ga0209002, IMG submission 184010) | Soil microbial communities from Rifle, Colorado, USA - sediment 16ft 2 (version 2) | ecosystem: Environmental > Terrestrial > Deep subsurface > Rock core/Sediment | place: Rifle, Colorado... | reverse complement strand
CAGAGATTCAATCACTTAAATTAGCTGAAGAAGAACAATTAATGAGGCTGGAAATTGCTGAATATTTGCTTAAGGGTGTTTCAAACAGTTCAGAAAGTCTAGGAAAATCTACTAACCCTAAGCAAGAAATTAACGCGCTAAGCTTGCCGAAAGAATATTCTTTATTTCAAAACTATCCTAATCCATTTAATCCTCATACTCATATTAAATATTCATTAAAAGAAGATGCAATAGTAACATTAAAACTATTTGACATACTTGGAAATGAGTTAGCCACTTTAGTCAATGAACCAAAGAATCAAGGTAATCATTCAGTAGATTTTAATTCTAGTAATCTTTCAAGCGGTGTTTATATCTATCAATTAAAAGCAAATAATTATAATGCATCGAAGAAAATGATAATTACTAAATGAAAGAATACTTCTCAAATATCTGGGTTGGATTATCTACCATTGCTATTGGGATGAAGGTGACTTTTAAACATTTGTTTGTTCCTGCGGTTACAATTCAATATCCCAATGTTCGAGTTGAGTTACCTGAAAGAGAAAGAAATCGACTCTATGTAAATATGGATGATTGCATTGGATGCGATCAATGTTCGCGTGCTTGTCCGGTTAGTTGCATAGAAATAGAAACTGTAAAAGGTCTTCCGACAGAAGATCTCGGCAAAACTTCTAACGGAAAAAAGAAAGCGCTCTGGGTTACAAAGTTCAACATTGATTTTGCAAAATGCTGTTACTGCCAGCTTTGCGTTTTTCCTTGTCCAACGGAATGTATTTACATGACAGATGTTTATGAGTTTTCGGAATTCCAAAGAAATAATTTGATTTATGATTTTGTAACACTTACTCCCGAAGAGCGCGAACAGAAAAAATTAAACTATCAAAAGTTTGAAGCTGAGAAAGCGGCTGAAAAAGCAGCTAAGAAACCTGTTACACCAGCAGCAGAAATTAAAGCTGAGGTAAAAGTAAAAACTGAAACTCCGCCGCCGAGTTCTGATAATTCTCAGCAGAGCAATTTAAAAGAACCAGGAGAAAATAAGGGCAGTTAACAATGACTATTTACGATTTAGTATTTTATCTATTTGCACTCGTAACAATTTCATCAGCATACTTAGTTGTTACAGTGCGCAATATCGTTTACTCTGCTTTCTCTTTGCTCTTTACTTTATTTGGAATTGCCGGACTTTATGCTCTGCTCGGAGCTGACTTTGTCGCGATTGTTCAACTAATTGTTTATGTCGGCGGTATCTTAATTCTAATGATCTTTGGTGTGATGCTTACTAATAAAATTACTAATGTCGAAATTAAGACCGGTGCTTGGCAGATTTTACCAGCAACAGTAGGTGTTGGAATTTTGGGAGGATTTATTCTCGCAGTGCTTTTAAACACAAATTGGCTGAACCTCAATATAACAGATTCCCCGGCAACTACTTTTCAATTGGGACAGCTTTTAATGAATGAGTGGGTATTGCCATTTGAACTGCTTGGATTCGTTTTGTTAATTGCACTTCTCGGTGCAGCATCAATTGCAAGGAAATAGGAAATTTAGTTTATGGTAACTGTAGGTTTATATCATTATTTATTTGTCAGTACAATTCTTTTCTCATTAGGAATTTTCGGAATTGTGACCAGGAAGAATGCAGTTATGGTTCTCATGGGAATTGAATTAATTCTCAATGCTGCTAACATTAATTTTGTTGCATTTGCAAGATATGGAAATTTTGGTTTTCAAGGACAGCTAATGGCTCTTTTTGTAATCGTGCTTGCGGCGGCTGAAGCAGCAATCGCCTTGGCAATCGTTCTGAACATTTATAAAGTTTTTTCATCTGTCAATGTTGATGAAATAGATCGGCTTAAAGAATAAATTTCGTATAAACGAACATGTCACCCCGAACTTGTTTCGGGGTCTCATCAGAATGTAGATTGGGATGCTGAAACAAGTTCAGCATGACAGCAGAATTTTCAGTACAGACTATAAATCGTGGGATTAAGGTATTTTCAGAGATTTTAAATTTGAGAAATAAATTTTAATAATGGATTTAATCACTTTATCAGTTATAATCTTATTTATTCCGCTGTTGGGGTTTGTACTAACTTTGTTCATTGGAATGAAATATAAGTGGGCGTTCTTAATTGAGAATGTTTTAATCGTTTTAGGATTCATCCTTTCAGTTGTTCTACTTTACACTAAGTTATCCGGTTATTTAGATACAGATATTGTTTCTGAATTTAATTGGATAGACTTTGGAGTAATTCCATTCTTCGGCGAAATTGTCGTTAAACTCGGAATTAAGTTGGACAATATCGCTGTGATTATGAACTTCACAGTATTCCTGATCAGCATGGTTGTGCATCTCTTCTCAATTGATTATATGAAAGGCGATTTAAGATACAATAGATACTTCGCTTACTTGGGATTATTCACTTTCTCCATGACCGGTATCGTTTTCACTCACAATATTTTGATGATGTATATCTTTTGGGAGTTAGTTGGTTTATCATCTTACCTTTTGATTGGTTTTTGGTTTGAGAAGAAATCCGCTTCCGATGCTGGAAAGAAAGCATTCTTAGTTAACCGTGTCGGTGACTTGGGTATGTTTGCGGGAATTCTGATGTTGTTTATCACCTATAAAACATTTTCTTTTCAAGAAATATTTAACGCCGTTACGGCAGGTCAGTTACCTTTCAACAGTGAGTTTTGGCTTACTATTACTGGGTTGCTTCTTTTCTGCGGAGCAATCGGAAAATCAGCCCAGTTTCCTCTTCATGTTTGGTTACCCGACGCCATGGAAGGTCCAACCCCCGTCAGTGCATTAATCCACGCTGCAACAATGGTTGCCGCCGGTGTTTATTTCATTGTCAGAATATTTCCAATTCTTTCCAGTGATGCTCTACTAGTTATCGCAATTATCGGAGCTTTATCCGCATTTATTCCAGCAACAATTGCATTAACTCAGAATGATATAAAACGAGTTTTGGCTTATTCAACTATAAGCCAGCTTGGTTACATGATAATGGCATTAGGAGTTGGTGCATACGTCTTCGCTTTCTTCCATCTTATCACACATGCATTCTTTAAAGCATGTCTGTTTCTTGGTTCAGGTTCGGTAATCCATTCTATGCATCATGAGCAAGACATACAAAAAATGGGTGGTCTGAGAAAGAAGTTGCCAATTACTTATGCAACATTTTTACTTGCTTCCCTTGCATTATCAGGAATTCCTTTCACTTCAGGATTTTTAAGCAAAGACGGAATTTTAGCTGGTACTTTAGCATTCACATCTTTAACAGGAAATTGGTTCTTCCCTCTAATTGGTTTCACCGTTGCAATGTTGACAGCATTCTACATGTTCAGATTAATAATTCTCACATTTCATGGTGAACCGAAGAATAAAGAAAAATTTGATCATGCTCACGAATCTTCTTTCTTGATGGTCATGCCGTTAGTTCTTCTTTCAGGTTTATCAATTTTTATTTGGTACACACCAAATCCTTTTAACGCTGATTCCGGATGGCTTTTATCAAAGTGGATTAAACCGCCGGTTCTTTCGATTCCGGAATCATCCCGTTATTCTTTTATGATTGAAGAACCAAAAGAAGATATCGCTATAGCAAAAGATGAGGAAGTTACTTTCTCTCATGAATATACTCATGCTATGCACTCGGCACATGTGCCGACAATATTGTTATCTGGTTTTGTTGCGGGATTAGGAATCTTATTCGCATTTTTATTTTATCAGTGGAAAAAAATTGATCCGGATAAATTAGCGGCAAAGGTTAAACCTCTTTATAATTTATCTTACAACAAATGGTACTTCGATGAATTTTATAATACTGTGTTTGTTGGAGGAACTCTCGCTTTCAGCAACTTCTTGAGATGGTTTGATAACAATATCATTGATGGGATTGTAAATGGATCGGCATCAATAACAAGAGGCGTTTCAAAATTAAGCGGGAAATTTGATAACGGTGTTGTTGATGGTTTAGTTAATTTCACGGCTTATTTCAGCGGCTTTATTGGTCTTTTATTTAGAAAATTTCAAACAGGAAAAGTTCAGACTTACATTGTGCTGGTGATCTTTTCCTTATTGATTATATTATTTTTATTTAAGTCATTCTAGGTAACAAAATGGCAAACTTTCCAATTCTTTCATGGATAACATTACTTCCCATTCTCGGGATGGTGATAATTTTATTCATCCCCAAAAACCAGGAAAAAGTTATTAAAGGTTTCACATTGCTGATTACAAGTCTGCAAGTTGTGCTGTCAATAATTATCCTGGCCAATTTTAATTATTCAAAAGGCGGAATATTCGATCCAAACTCATTTCAATTCATAGAAAAATTTAGATGGATTGATATCGCCGGTTTATCCTGGATTGGAAGAATTAAAATTGATTACTACTTGGGAATTGATGGGCTTAGCGTGCCACTCGTTCTTTTAACAGCTATAATTACTTTTATCGCAACGCTCTCATCATTCAGCATCAATAAATCCGTAAAGGGTTACTTTGCAATGTTCCTTTTACTCGATACAGGAATGATGGGTGTTTTTGTCGCTTTGGATTTCTTCCTCTTCTACATTTTCTGGGAATTGATGCTCCTCCCGATGTATTTCTTAATTGGTATTTGGGGCGGACCTCGAAGAGAATATGCAGCAATCAAATTTTTCCTTTACACTTTGTTCGGAAGTATATTCATTCTTCTCGCACTAATTGGATTATATTTTAGCACGACAGAAACATTAGCTGATGGTTCCAAAGTTTTTACTTTTAATATGTTAACCATGATGGATCCAGCTAATTATACAGCTAATGGAATATTATCTCCATTCAACCCGAATAATCTTCGATTCTTAGCCTACCTTGGATTGTTTATAGGATTTGCAATCAAGATTCCAATGTTTCCATTTCATACATGGCTTCCCGATGCTCATGTCGAAGCACCAACTGCTATCAGCGTTATCCTTGCAGGCGTTTTATTGAAAATGGGTACATATGGAATATTACGGGTCAACTATCCAATATTCCCGGAAATTACGAGGCAATTGATTTGGTACATAGCTCTATTCGGTATGATAAATATTATTTATGGTGCTCTAACTGCAATGGCACAAAAGGATTTTAAAAAGCTGATTGCTTATTCATCAATCTCACACATGGGATTTGTTTTGCTGGGAATGGCATCACTAAATACTTTAGGAATATCTGGAGCAATTCTTCAGATGTTTAATCATGGTACAATCACTGCAATGCTCTTCTTAACTGTGGGAGTTATTTATGACCGCGCTCATACTCGAGATATTGATGGGTTTGGCGGTTTAGCAGTTCAGATGCCTGTGTATGCCGGGTTTTCTACTTTAGCTTTTTTTGCCGCAATTGGTCTACCGGGGTTGAGTGGATTTATTTCTGAGGCATTTGTTTTTATCGGCAGCTTTGGATTTGAAACAATTAGAGTTATTGCAATCATTTCGACTCTCGGAATTCTTTTAGGTGCCGGCTACATGTTATGGACATTGCAAAGAATTTATCTCGGTAAGCTTAATGAAAAATGGGCTTCATTACCGGATCTAGATTTGAGAGAATATGCAATGCTCGTTCCGTTGAGTTTGATAATTATTTTCTTAGGAATATATCCCTCGGCAATGCTGGATTTGATGACTACTTCAGTCAACTCGATGGTTCAATTCCTAAGTGAGTCTGGTAAATTTCTCGGAAGCATTAAGTAAGGTAACCATTTATAAATCGAATGATTTGTGATACATAAATTCTCATTAGAAACGCCATTTATGGCGTTGTAATAGATAAGAATAGGATACAACGGCTTTAGCCAAAACTTAATATGTCATTTATTAAAATCTATGTTCATTATGTTTGGTCAACAAAAAATCGTTATTCGTTCTTAACAGATGATATTCGTTCAAATGTGTTTCAACACATAAAAGAAAATGCACGTACTAAAAATATTTTTATTGATTTCATAAATGGTTACACAGATCACGTTCATTGTTTAATCTCTTTAAATGACGACTTGAGCATCGGTAAAATTGCTCAGCTAATAAAAGGCGAGTCATCGTACTGGATAAACAAAAATAAATTGAAAACTGTAAAATTTGAATGGCAAGACGAATATTTGGCAATAGGCGTTGGTGATGATAAAATTCAAGACGTTAGAAATTATATTGCAGGTCAAGAGGAGCATCATAAGAAAGTTACATTCCAACAGGAATATGAGAAATTTATTAAACGATACGGATTTGAAATAAAACAACTATGATTGATTATTTTGGGCTAAAGCCAATTTGTAATTGAAAAATTGGTAACACGACATAAATGTCGTGTCTAATGATCGGAAAAAACGTAAATATTATTTTGTTTAAAAACATAAAATTAGATTCGGGTAAATATAAATTTACTAGCAACGCCATTTATGGCGTTGAAAAAATGAATGGAATGAATTCGGCTTTAGCCAAAACATAATTTTGAAAATTATAACACGCGATAAAAAGAGTACAAATTTTTAGAACAAATTAGTCAGTTACGAACTTGGAAGCACCTTTAAAATATATTTTTGACAGCATTCAATTCCTTAAACCGGAAATAGCAATTGCAATTTCTTTGGTTGTTCTAGTAACTGTAGATTTGATTTTAGGGAAAAAGAACAAGCAAGTCCTCCCTTTCATTGCACTAGCTGGTTTGATTATCTCAGGATTCTTTGTCATAGAACATTTTGAAATTTCAACTTTCGCTTCAATTCAGAACAACACCGGCAATTTCGGTTTGGTCGCCGTTGATTCCTTCGGAAATTACTTCAAGCTGATCATAATACTCGCATCCATTTTTGTAGTTTTATTTTCGATATCATCAAGCGAGATTAAACAGGCATTCGATCGTCATGGAGAATATTACTCACTTATTTTCGGAATGATTCTCGGTATGATGTTCATGATTTCTTCTGCCGACTTAATACTTATCTATCTTTCTATCGAACTTGTCTCACTATCCTCTTATGTCTTAGCGGGCTTTACAAAACAATCGCTTCGAAACAGCGAAGCTTCTCTTAAATACATTATTTATGGCGGTATTTCGTCCGGCATAATGCTCTTTGGAATATCCATTCTTTATGGAATAATTGGAAGCACTAATCTTTATGAAATAAATACTATTCTGCAGAATGGTGCTTTCCAGCCGTTAGCTTTAATTATTTCTTGCATATTGATTTTCACCGGATTTGGATTTAAGATTTCAGTTGCACCATTTCATTTCTGGACACCGGATGTTTACGAAGGCGCACCAATTGCAATTACTGCGTATTTGTCTATTGCAAGTAAAGCAGCAGGTTTTGCTCTTTTAATCAGATTCATTAAAACCACATTCATTCAGAGTATTGATGCGACTGGTTATTGGCAATTATTAAGCATCATTGATTGGAAGAGTTTCTTAATCATGATTTCAATTTTAACAATGACGCTCGGAAACTTTTCAGCACTTTGGCAGGATAATCTCAAGAGAATGCTTGCGTATTCAAGCATTGCGCATGCTGGTTATATTCTTTTAGGTTTAGCGGTTCTTTCCGATCAAGGTATCATCGCAATCTTAATTTATTTCTTAGTTTATCTTTTCATGAATTTAGGTGCATTCTTTGTTGTGATGATCATAGCTAACAAAATTGGAAGCGAGGAGATTGACGAGTACGATGGTCTTGGTTACACTGCACCTTTACTGGCAGTTTCTCTTGGCGTCTTTTTAGTATCACTTACTGGTCTACCTCCAACTGCCGGATTTATTGGTAAGCTTTACCTTTTCATCGCGCTGGTTGATGCAAAAATGATAGTCGTTGCAATTATAGCTTTGCTAAACACTGTTGTATCTCTTTATTATTACATCAGGGTTTTGAAGCACATGTTTTTAACTAAACCAAAATACGAAGAAGCTAAGATTACGATCGATTTGGCAGATACAGTAATTTTGCTCACACTGCTCATTCCAATTTTTATATTTGGATTATATTTCACTCCAATAGTTAATCTCGCAAAGAATTCAATTGCGCTGTTAGGATTTTAAAAACACATTTTACATTCATTGTTTTTCCTCAGTGATTTTTCTACTTTACTCACACTTTTTCAGAGTACAATTATATTAATAATAATTGACACACTTTTCCCAATCCGATAGGGCAAGAACACAAATGGAAGCGAATTTGAAGTAACAATATGACGACAAAGAAAAAACAGCCAACAACTAAACAAAACAAAAAATAAAAATGACTGTTGAGGAACATTCACTAATTTGGACAATTCAAAAACAATTCTCTGAAGATCTTCATGAAGACAGAAGTCCGAGTGTGGTGACGGACGCATATTGGATTTCCGCAACGAGATTGAAAGGAGAATATCCAAAATCAAATAAGAATAGTGGCAAATGGTTAGTATTTGTAAGCAATGATAAGGTTGACAATCTTTGGGAAAAAATAAAACTTGCGACAGAGAATGGGTTACTTGGTAATGCTTCAAAAGTTGCGACAGCCAGACCAAATGCCAATGCGACAAATATCAATATAAAAGTTATTTGCGTTTACTCCTACGACTACAACGACAAAGACGATGTAATGAGAATAAGAGAAGAACTTAGAAAAATCGGCGTTGAGAATAAAATTCCATACAAAACAGACAACGCAACACAACAAAGACAATATCGAATTAAAGGTAACACTCATATCAGTGTTTACTATGAGTGAAATATTGCGCTAGTTGGCGAAATATGCAGTTATAAACATCTGAATAATTAATAAACTTAGTACAGACAGACGGTTGAGTAATTCTAAAGCCTAACAATGCAAAGCCCGAGATCGATAATTTATTAATTTAACTTAATGATACTCCCAATTTATTTAGATAACCACGCTACGACTCCGATGGATCCTCAGGTCTTTGAGGCGATGAGACCATATTTCTTAGCAAAGTTCGGAAATGCTTCAAGTAAAAATCATTCTTTCGGTTGGGAAGCTAATAGTGCAGTCGAGTTAGCTCGTAAACAAATCGCAAAATTAATAAAAGCTGAACCGAACGAAATTATTTTCACAAGTGGTGCAACTGAATCAATTAACTTAACACTAAAAGGAATTGCTGAAGCATATCAATTCAAAGGTAAGCACATTATTTCATGCGCCATTGAACATTCAGCAGTTTTAGATACTCTGTCTTACTTAACCAAATCCGGATTTGAAGTTACTTACCTTCCGGTAGATCAAGATGGATTTGTGTCAATATCTAAAATGCAGGAAAGCATTCGACCGGATACAATTTTAGTCTCGATTATGGCCGCGAACAATGAGATCGGTTCAATACAAAATATAAAATCAATCGGTGATATTTGTGCTGAGGGAGATGTACTTTTTCACACTGATGTGGCACAAGCCATTGGTAAAATTCCTTTTGATGTAAAGGAAAATAATATTGACCTTGCCTCATTTAGTGCACATAAAATTTATGGACCGAAAGGAGTCGGGGCACTATTCATTAAGAAGAAACAAGAACCAATTAAAATTGTCCCGCAAATGTTAGGCGGTGGTCATGAAAATGGATTGCGATCTGGAACGCTCAATGTTCCCGGAATTGTTGGCTTTGGTAAAGCTGCGGAGATAGCTGATCGGCTTTTAATAAATGAAAATTCAAGAATTGAAAAATTGCGGAACAAATTGTACCAGGGAATTGTTTCAAGATTAAGCGGTATTAAACTGAATGGTTCAATGACCAATCGATTAGCAAATAATTTGAATATCTGTATAGCTGGAATAAAATCAGAAAGTTTTATATTAGAGTTGAAAGATATAGCAGTTTCCTCAGGAGCGGCTTGTGCTTCAGCCACGCTTAAACCAAGTCATGTATTAACTGTGATTGGCTGTACAAACGAAGAAGCCAAAAACTCAATCAGATTTGGGATTGGGCGATTTAATTCAGAAGAAGAAATTGCTTATACTATTAAAAGAGTTGTTGAGACAGTCGAAAAGCTTCGTTCAATCTCACCGGCTTATACAAAAAATTAAATAAAATATTTATATGGATAAATCAATAACCAAATATTACGATCAACTAAAAAACGATCACACAATCTTCTTGAATTTTTTAAAGGCGAAATACCCTTTGTTTCATAATTCCAATTTCTTTTTCAGAGATTTCCACTACGGAATAAAAAGATACCTTGAGAAGAAAGGAATTCTTGTGTCTTATGAGAAAGCTGAAAGAATAGCAAAAGAATTATCAATGTATTTTGAATCACAGGGAATATTTATCCGGACAAATGACCTTGGATGGAAAATTAATTTTCCCGAATTTACTACACAGATTCCGGGCGATCCATTTAAATAGAAATTTGCATGAAACAAAGATTTAAGGAGACGAAACATGAACGAAACACTAAATGATTCTGAAATTAAAATATCCGAAAAAGCTGCTAAAGAAATTCGCAGAATCATGACTGAAAATAAAATACCCGAAAATTACGGATTAAGAGTTGGTGTGAAAGGTGGCGGTTGTTCCGGCTTAACCTATACATTAGGATTTGATGCTGAAGCAAACGAAGGTGATACAGTTATTGATCAGGAAGAGATAAAACTTTTTGTAGATGGAAAAAGCTTATTTTATTTATCGGGAACAATTTTAGATTTTTCCGATGGCTTAAATGGAAAAGGATTTATTTTCAATAATCCTAATGCTACAAAAACATGCGGATGCGGAGAATCCTTCAGTGCATAATAAATTAATTTTACATTTAACAAAATGCATAGAAGAAAATTTATATTATCTCTGGCAGCACTACCAGTTATAGCAAGTGCAAATAAAGTTTATAGTTCATTTAATAAAAATAATAACGAAAGGAAAACTATTATGGGAAAATTCGAATTACCAGCATTACCATACGCTTATGATGCTTTGGAACCCTACATTGATAAAATGACTATGGAAATTCATTACACCAAACATCATAACGCCTATGTAACTAACTTAAACAAAGCTGTCGACGGAACTGAACTCACTGATAAATCTTTGGAAGAACTTTTTGTGAACATTTCAAAATATCCTGTGGCAGTTAGAAATAACGGCGGTGGACATTTTAATCATTCATTTTTCTGGAAGTTGATGAAAAAAGGCAGTGGAAATCCTAAGGGCGAATTGGCAACTGCAATCAACTCAACTTTTGGTTCAGTTGATGATCTTAAGAAAAAATTTAACGAAGCAGCATTAGGAAGATTTGGATCCGGCTGGGCATGGTTGGTAAATTCAAATGGAAAGCTTGTTGTGTCTTCAACTCCTAATCAGGATAATCCATTGATGGATGTAGCTGATGTAAAAGGAAGTCCGATTTTAGGATTAGATGTTTGGGAACATGCATATTATCTCAAATACCAGAATCGTAGAAATGAATATGCAGAAAATTGGTGGAATGTTGTTAATTGGGATCAAGCTTTAACGAATTATCTTGCTGCAAAAAAATAAAAGCATATCATTTTCAATGCATTAAGCTCCACATTCGTGGAGCTTTTTTTATGTTATACGACTCAGCGATCTAAAAAAGGTTACGAAGATATGCCAGATTTATGATACTTTAACGGGAACAAGAAATCTGGTATATCTAAAAAGATATTTCCCCTCTCTAATGTGGAGCTTTTTTTATGTTCATTATTTAATTCTTTTTTATAATCTTTGTATGAGAGAAAATATTTAATAAAAAATTTTAGACAATGAAAACTATTCCTCTATTTCCATTAAAACTTGTAGTCTTTCCATATTCCAGATATCCTCTTCACATTTTTGAGGAAAAATATAAAAAGATGGTCAACAATTGCCTCGATAACGAAACAGGATTTGGGATAGTTGCTCCAAGCAAAAAAGAGCTATCGAAAATTGGGAGTTATGTAATTATCTCCAAGGTTTTAAAAAAATCAACAAAAGGAGAAATGGATATTGTCGTTGAAGCACAAAATCGTTTCTTTATAAATAAGATCTCTACGCATCCGGATGGCTATTTAGTTGCTGATGTAGAAGAGTATTATGATGTTCAACCGGAAGCAAGCCCATCGCTTCTTGATGAAATGGAAGAAATGTTTGAGAGAATATTAGAAAAGTATGACTTTGAGCTGGAAGAATCGTTTTGGAAAAGCTATCATGATGCCAAAGCAAAATCATTTAAGATTGCTGAAAAATCCGGATTATCTTTAGCACAGCAGCAAACACTTCTGACATTGCAAGATGAAAACCGCAGGATAAATTTTTTGATTCAGCACTTTGAAAAATTAGATGAGGAAATTTCTAAGAACGCTGGGTTGAGAAATATAATTTTAGGAGATGGTTATTTGAATTAAAAATTTAGGTAACCTCGAAAATCAGATTTACTTATTAATCCTTAGAATATTTCTCTGACATTTTTATTCTGTTAAGCGCACGTGCTAAAGCAACTCTTGCTCTATCAACATCAACTATTCCTTCTTTCTTCTTCAATCTAGCTTCTGCTCTTTCTTTTGCTCGCATTGCTCTTTCAATGTCAATACTCTCAATTGGTTCAACAGTATCGGATAATATTAAAACTTTGTTATCCAGCACTTCGGTAGAACCGCCGCTTGTAGTAAAAATTTGGGTTGAATCATCTGAAAGGACGAGTTTAATAATTCCTATATCAAACGTTGAAATTAAAGGTGCGTGATTGTAAAGTACCTGAAAATTCCCTTTGGTTCCTGGAATCGTAACCGATTTAACTTTTCCTGTATAAACTTTTTTTTCAGGCGAGATAATTTCTAAATCTAATTCATTCATATCAATTACATGCTTTTGGCTTTTTCAACGGCTTCTTCAATTGTACCAACATACATGAATGCAGGTTCGGGCAGATCATCGTATTTACCATCAATAATTCCTTTGAATCCGCGAATGGTATCTTCGAGCTTCACATATTTTCCTTTATGTCCCGTAAATTGTTCAGCAACAAAGAATGGCTGACTAAAAAATCTCTGAATTCTCCTAGCACGTCTGACAATTGTTTTATCTTCATCGGATAATTCATCCATACCAAGAATATTAATAATGTCTTGTAAATCTTTATAGTGTTGTAAAATTTCCTTGCAATGTTTTGCAACATCGTAGTGTTCTTGTCCGATAACTCCGGGCTCGAGAATTCTGGATGTTGAGTCAAGCGGATCAACGGCCGGATAAATTCCTAATTCAGAAATCTGACGGCTCAAAACTGTTGTAGCATCAAGATGAGCAAAAGCTGCAGCAGGTGCCGGATCGGTTAAGTCATCGGCAGGAACGTAAATTGCTTGAACAGAAGTGATTGAACCTTTATCCGTTGATGTAATTCTTTCCTGCAAAGCACCCATTTCAGTAGCAAGATTCGGTTGATAACCAACCGCTGAAGGCATTCGCCCAAGCAGAGCGCTAACTTCAGAACCGGCTTGTGTAAATCTAAAAATATTATCAATGAATAAAAGCACGTCTCTTCCCTCTTCATCACGAAAATATTCTGCAACTGTAAGACCTGATAAACCAACTCGTAAACGAGCACCAGGCGGTTCATTCATCTGACCAAATACTAAAGCGGTTTTATCTAACACACCCGATTCTTTCATTTCAAGCCAAAGATCATTTCCTTCACGCGTTCTTTCACCAACACCAGCAAACACAGAATAACCTCCATGTTCATGAGCAATGTTATGAATTAATTCTTGAATGATGACAGTTTTTCCAACTCCTGCGCCACCGAACAGTCCGGTTTTTCCTCCTTTGGAATAAGGTTCAATAAGATCAATTACCTTAATTCCAGTTTCAAACATTTCAGTTTTAGTAGAAAGATTTTTGAATAAAGGCGCGGGACGATGAATAGGATATCTTTTCTTAGTTTTAACTTCACCTAAACCATCAATTCCTTGTCCAACTACATTCAGTAATCTTCCTAATGTCTCAGGTCCGACAGGTACTGAGATTGGTTCGAGAGTATCGAAAGCATCCATTCCTCTGACTAAACCATCAGTCGAATCCATTGCAACTGCACGAACTCTGTCTTCACCAAGATGCTGCTGAACTTCGGCTATAAGGTTTTCTTCTTTTCCTTCAGTAGTAACGCGAGGAATTCTAACTGCATTAAGTATTTTGGGAAGGTGTCCGTTTTCAAATTCAATATCTATTACAGGACCAATTACTTGTTTAATAAAACCTTTTGCTTCGGGCATATATTTTCCTTAAAACTTAGAATATTTAATGATTTGTATTTTTGAATTCTAAAAATAACGACACTTCCCCTATTTTCAAATAAATCATTCATACAATTTACTTGAGCAAAATGAGCTTTTTGGTTTGGTTGAATTCTCCAGTGGAAATTTTATAGAAATAAACTCCAGAAGATAAGGTTGAGGCATTAAATTTTAGCTGATAAATTCCTGCTTCTTTTTCTTCATTTATAAGAGTTGAAACTATTTGACCGAGAGTATTATAAATGCTCAAAGTGACTTTGCTTTTTTGTGGAATTGAAAAATCAATATTCGTTGTAGGATTAAATGGATTAGGATAGTTTTGATAAAGATAAAATTGAATTGGTGCTTTATCATTATAATTATCTGCAATATTTGTAATTATGCTGATCGTATCAGTGCCGCCAGCTTCTAAATATCTTGCCTTAAACTCCTGCAAGTAAAGATTAGCAATTCTTTTACTGTGAATGATTAACGTGTTTTCATTGTTTGTTGTTTCTGCTGCATTCGACCAATTATGTGAACCTGTAATTATTGTTTGATTTTCTAGATTGGTCTCGGCATCTATAACTGCATATTTGTGATGTAAATATCCGGTTAGAGCATTACCTTTAAGATGAATGTCAACTCCATTGGTTTGTAAATAACTGAATTCGTTACCACTATCTGTATTATTGTCTAAAATTGCCCTTACTTTTTTCCCTGCATTTTTCTGATTTACTAAAATATGAGCAAGGTCATCTTTTGTAAAAGTCAGCATTGCAATATTTATTGAAGACTCTGCAGAGTTTAACGCTTCGCCAATATGAGTTGTAGTCTGATCCGATGGATCAAAATAAAGTTCGATTGGGGTTTCAGCTATATTGAATAAATGTGGTGTGTTGTTAGTCTTGCGAATTCCGAAACGTGAATTAGATGAATTAGGTACATCTGAATCACTTCCCCACATTTCATTAAATTCTAATGTGTAAGCACCTGCAAGTGATTTATCCTGGATTTCAATAGAATTTTGCGCATCGGCATCAGTTCCAGAATCTGTCGCATTCCATGAACCGCTCCAAATCCAATCATCTGTAAAATTACTAGTATCACGATAATCAAATACAGCAAATTTATTATGCATCAATCCTGCGCCAGCATTAGTAGCATCAAAGCCATCATCAATAACTGTAATACCATTACTTTTTAATGTATTCCAGGGAGCTGTGCTCTGATTATCTTTTTCTCCAATCACTCGCACTTTTACCCCACGGTTTTTTGCACTGATAAATGAACTGGCAACATTCGCTCCAACTGCTCCGCTTAGACTGTACAATGCAGCATCTACCGAATACTGGGCAGCATTTATCCTGTTTATAAATTTTTGTGAAAGATTTACTGTTTGTGCATTTTCACCGCGGGAAACTGATGTATCAACAGACTTATTGAAAAAAACATCTATCTTCCCAGTTGAGCCATAAGGAGATGCAGTTGAGAATATTGCATCGCCTGTATAGTTTGTTCCCGAGGAATCCGATACAACTACTTGATAATGATAAACTGCAGCAGGCCACAAACCGGAAAGAATAACTGAATGATCTGTATTCAAACTTGAGACAACTATTGAATCTGTATAACTTGATGTCTTACCAAATTTGATCACAGCTTCTGAAGGAACTGAAGTTTTAAACGAAATTGTAATTGAATCTGGTCGAATATTTTCTTCTACCGGTTTACTAACAAAGTTAGGACCAGGTCTAACTATCACATCGGCTTGTGTACGGACATTAATTTCATAATCCGATGTAAATGGCGGTGTAGGTGTTCCCATACCAGGTTTATACTGCTTTAATATGCCAATAATATCAAACGTTCCGCCTGGCGCTGTTAGATTACCAAAATAAGCTCCTGTGATTCCGGTTTCATCAGTTAGCATTTGATCGGATGAATTGTAAGTGACACCATCTAACCTTACCAATCTGCCCTCATTTGGTTCAGTATAGTTTGCTATGTTAAATGTTTGATTTACTTGAGCGGCCGTAAGTACCATTGGTTCTGGAACTTTGTTTCCATGCGAATGAATAAAAAATAAGGCGGAGTCAGGAGAAATTTCTGTTAATCCTCTAAATTGTAAAATTGTTCCTGTAACTGTAACGCTATCGCCTACTAAATAGTCAAAATATCTTGAAAAGCTGAATAGATTTATTCCTGCTGTTTCATCCTGAACATACACATCTGTTCTGGTATTATTGAAATCAGCAGTTATAATCCCGGTTATCGTTACAGCAGTTCCCAATCCATATGGTGAAACCGGAACACCCAAAGCATCATTTATATGAACATCAACAATCGGAACAACCTTTAAAACATTTACTCTTGGTAAAGGTGAAACTGGTAGTGGAATTCCTCCTGACACTGCTGTTTTGACAGGAAAATCTATGTAACCTGAATTTGATGGAGAAGTAACATTTAAAATTTTCACAATTAAGGAATCAATAGATTTTACGGTCACTGAACCGATGTAGATTGTATCACCTTCTATTGAAACGGTATGTGAAACTGCAGCTCCTCCGCTAATTATTACATCAGATATGCTACTGCTCCATATCCAACCAGACGATGAGGGAATAACAATTAGTACACTATCGAGCGTATGCGTGCCGTCTCCATCAATTTTAAACATAAGATCAATTGATTCTGATACATCAAGTACGTTGGGAAAAACAGATACGTTGCCGGTTCCATTTCCGCCAGTATCTATTGTCGGTTCAGCTGGACTTGAAGAATTCTGCGGTTGTGGAGTTGTTCGTTGTACGAAATCAGTCGCATTATTATCAGAATCAAAACCGTTCCCTTCAAGATCATCAACTCCGCCTATTCCCATTGATGAGGTATTGGAAAAGCTATTTGCTTTTCTCTCAAGAGAAATACCTTGTGCAGGTTTAACTGCCACGGTACCTTCATAATTTCCAGATGCTGCAGATCCCCATCCAATCAAATCAATAATATTTCCTGATGAATTTCTTAGAAACAAACCACCACCAGTATTTCCTAGCCCGAGAAGTTGAGATTCAGATGAATTGTCTCTGCTGATTACCCCACCTCCACCAAAAAGATAATATTTGTGCGATTGAATTAAAGTGCCTGATGGAAACGTATATTTTATATTAAAAGTTGTGCCAGATGCACTTCTATAAGCGATGCTCCAATTGCTTACGTCAATAGGATCAGAAGTTGGATTATAAAATTCCACGAACTCATCATTGGTCGTAGCCGAAGATTCATTAATACCATCAATGAGTATTTCACTTACAACAAGATGATTTGCTGTCTGAGAAAAAAGAAATGGAGTAAAAAATAATAAAGTGCTTAATAATAAATTTTTTAAAATCATTTTGACCTTAATGCGGATAATGAAAGAAGAAAATTTTTGATATTTGAAAAGATTTTAATTGAGAAAACTAATTTTAATCTAAGTTGAATTACCTCAAATCGGTTGATAAAATAAATCTTAATATTCTGTTGTTACCATTGTCAGCAACGTAAAGAGTCCTATCAAAGAAAGCCACTGCATAGGGAGATTTGAATACACTTGGACCACCGAAAGACTCGAGTTCTTCACCAAATGCACTGAATTTATAAATGCTGTCTCTTCCAGCATCAGCAATGAAAATATTGCCGTATTGATCAATACAGCTTCCGGTCGGGTGAGCAAATTTATTTGGCTGCGCAAAGGAAACTCCGTCTTGCGGGAAAAATTGACTAACATATTTTTCTTCAACAGCAGATACAAAGAAGTGAAACCACTGAGATTTGAAACTTGTCTCTCCAGAAAAAGTAGCAATAAAATCAACATTCTTTTTATTAAACGGAGTCATCGAATTAATACCATTTGCAGAAATCAATCCTGAGCTTAATGGATCTAAATTTGGGACTCTACCTATAAGTGAATCCCCTTCCCCGGCATTAAAATCTTTTTTAGGTTCAAATTTTAAAATAGAGTTATCAGGATCGTAAACGCTTGTGTTACTTGGTCCATTTCTCGCAACGTAATAAGAATTGTCATAAAATGCGGCAACCGCAGTATATTTTCTTAGTAGATAATTAAAGTCAGCGGTACGTGGTAATATTCTTGTAACAGGTGCATTAGCTAAATCATGCTGAGCAGCAAAGAGATCAATTTTATAAACGGCGCTAAATGTGTTTACAGCTCCCCCAATCAAGGTATCAAATTGTGCACAGACTATCAGGTTCAATCTATAATCCTGAGCAATGGCAATTGGTTGTTTAATTGATTTTGTACCCAATACCGTTCCGGCAGTGTTAAGCATAACAATTCTATTATTATCCGTATCACATACATAAATAAAAGGTTCTTTGCCAACTATTATCGCCTGCGGATTACTAAATCCTTCCCATGAAGGTGATAATTGTACATAGACTGTATCACCGGCAGTATTTACATTTTTAGAATTACTGCTGAACTGGTTGATATCTAACTTATCTCCGCAGCCAAAGACAATCGGGATTATTAGAAAAATACATTTTATATGTTTTTTCATCTCTTACCTATAAACCTAAAATAATTGAGAATCGATGAGCCGTACCTAATCGAACAAAATTGGAATAAGCATAATCAAGAGTAATTTTTGCAAAACTAACAGGAACATTTAGACCCGCACCAAACGAATAATTTTGTTCTTCAACATTAAATTTATATCCGCCTCGTAAGAAAAATGATGAGTTTAATGTTGGTTCTTGAAAAGTGTATTCAGCTCCGATTGCGAAATTTTCGCTGTTGTCATTAGGGTGGTTTAACTGAATCGAGGCAGTTAGTTTATTCGTATCATCTTGATAAGGTTCGAATGCAAAACCGATTCTGAATATCGTGGGTGGTGAAAAAGACTGCCACTCGGACTTTTTTCTTTTCCCAATGAGAACAACTTCTCCATCCGGGGCAAGATTATTTCCGAAATTTGTTACAACGACAGCAAATCTTGAACTCCCAAAACCTGTCCAGTAATAGGTTCCCAGATCAATCATTACTCCGCGCATTTTCAGTTTATCCAGCGTTTCTTCAATATACTTAACAGTACCGCCAAAGCTGAATTGTGTGGTCATTTTTCGGGAATATGTAATCCCTATTGCAATGTCACCAAATCCAAAATATTCACCAGTTCCAAACGGTTGAAATTCTGTTGTTACCGGCATATCTTGCATCGAAAGAGAAGTAAAGGATAATCCAAAGGTGTTTGATTCATCCAAATGATAAACGGCTCCGACAAACTCATGATTAATATCAACGATCCATTGGTTGTGAGAAAACATCACTTGATTATCTGAGAATTGAGCTAACCCGGCAGGATTCCAATAGAGAGCTGAAGCATCATTAGCTATAGCGATGTAAGCATCTCCCATAGCTTCCGCTCTTCCACCAACACCAATTTTTAGGAACTGAGCTGTTGATATTCCAGCTCGTTGTCCGCCAAGAACTGGAAAGAGTTGTGCATGAGAGCTAGAGCAACAGGCTAAAAAATACAAAATAAATATTATTACTTTTTTCATTTTAGAAATAAATATTCTTGCCACAAAGACACCAAGCAACAAAGATTCACAAAGTTAAATCACAGAATAATTCTTTTTATACCATTTTTGATTAATGGAACATTAAAATTTATTAAATACCCTAAACGAAGTTTTGTTAATCTAAGATGACTTAATAATTGCGCTTCCCAAATGGGATTTACATTTTCAAGTGCTTTTAATTCACAAACAACTAAATCTTCTACTAAAACATCTAATCTCAGTCCATCCTCAAATTTTATTTCCTCATAGACAATTGGTATATCAACTTGCCTTCTAACTTTTAAGTTCTTCTTCTCAAGTTCATAGCAAAAACAAATTTCATAAACCTTTTCTAATAAGCCTGGCCCTAGATTTTTATGTACTTGATATGCAGCATCAACAATACATTTACCAATATATTCTTCTCGAGGTGATAATGGTGTAAAAACTTTGTGAATCTTTCTGTCTTCATGACTTCGTGGTTCAATATTTTCTTCATCATTAATCATAATCAAAATTTCAAGCTCACACCTAACTTTATATTTCGTTTCGTTAAATATCTCGCCGGGCTAAAGGGATATGCGTTAATCGGGGCCTGCAAATCTGGATAGAGTGGATCATTCCAGCTTGTTGGGGTTGGACTACCAAGTTCGTATGCTTTACCGGTTGTAGGATTAATGATTGCAGGGTTCTCTGTATCAAAAAGATTATTTACTTCGGCAAAAATTGTAAAATTAAGAGAATTAATTTTGACATATTTTTCGAAGTTGAGATCAATCCAAAACCAATTTTGACCAACCTTATTATTTCTATCGTTTAAAATCGTAACATATTCGGGCTTTCCGTCAGCTAAATAGTTGCCTGTAAATACCGCCGGAGTATATCTTTTCCCCGATTCAAATTGAGCCCTAATGTAAAAGTTGTAATCATCCAATATTCCATTTCCGAAGCCGAATAATGCATTATCTTTTTCAACATAGAAATTAATTGAAGCAGAAGCATTGAGCGGACGATCCCATGTCATATAAAATTCTTTGATCGATTCAGATAAAGAACCTCTTTGAACAAGAATTCCTTCGTCAGGTGAAGAACTTTTACCTGTTACAATTGAATAAGTAAAATTGAACACGCCGGTAAATGTCTTCCCAATTCTTTTTTTATACTCAACTTCAACACCTCGTGATCGTGCGTAATCAGAATTTACATATGTGGTGAAAGACCGCGTAGATAACCTTACTGTATTTATAATAGCAGATCTTGTGCTTACATAATCAAAGATATCTTTGTAGTAAGCCGTCAATGTAAGTATGTCGTCAGGAGAAAACTGGGTCTTTATCCCCAATTCATAAGCAACTGTTGTTTCCGGGTTTAGATCCGGGTTACCAAATTTTTGAAATGAAGATTGAGCACTAACCGGATTAAGTTTAGCGTATACAAACTGTGGATTCGGCCATTTGCTAAAATGTCCATAGGAAAAGAATAATGTCTGATAATCTGATACAGGATGCGAAATTCCAAGTCTTGGACTCAACCTTGCTTTATATCTTCTTCCAAAAAAATTGAAGGTATGATCATTATAACTCTGTCTAACCTTATCCGGGATGGTAATAACATCGGGATTATTCACAGCATCATCAACAAATTTACCCGGGAACCAATAATCCATACGTAATCCGAAATTTAAGATCATTCCCGAAAAATTAATATTATCCTGAGCATAAAAAGATCCTTTTGCCGGATAGACTTTATAAATATCATTATTCAAACCTAGTTCACCAACCCATGGCTGGTAGATATCAACAACTTGCATTTCCTGGCTTTGGAAATCAAATCCTGCTTTAAATTTATTCAATTCATCAAAAAAGCTTGTTAAATCCCCTTTGACTGAAAATTCCTGAACATAGTGATCATGCCATGTGAATGGATTCCCAACATCCCAAAAACCGTCACCAGGAATTACGCGGATAGTATCTTGTGATGTATTAAAATATTGAATTGGAAAATTCGTGATATCCTTCGGCTCAACATATTCATACCATTTTTTTCCATTAGCATCTGCTCTTAAATGTGTAAAGAAGGCATTCACTTTCAGTTCATAAAAAGTCTTTGGATTTAAAGTATGAGTAAGACTAAGCGTTTGAAAAATATTATTATGTGTGTACGTGTTTGCGTTGTCCAGGATATTTTGGAACGAGTACTGGTATCCAGGACTTGGTTCCACATATTCAAGATTTGCTTGAAGCGATTGTGAATTCTGATTAATATTTACAGACTGGTTAAACGAATACTGGAGTTTAAATGTCGGCGAGACCTTATAAGTAATTTTTCCTAACCAAAACCAGCTGTTTTCGGAACGGGGTGCAAACTGTGATCCATTAAAAATAGAAGAAAAAACTTGACGAGCAGTTGCCTTATTATAACCTTGAGTAATTCCATCGGTTATTCCCATA
>Ga0209002_10001042_pt1 | contig 22269 bp, 21 predicted proteins | sample Rifsed16ft2_FD_184010 | JGI IMG/M metagenome (GOLD analysis project Ga0209002, IMG submission 184010) | Soil microbial communities from Rifle, Colorado, USA - sediment 16ft 2 (version 2) | ecosystem: Environmental > Terrestrial > Deep subsurface > Rock core/Sediment | place: Rifle, Colorado... | reverse complement strand
GTGGGTCATCTGCTACGGATCAGCTTGGCATGACTGAGGTTGTCAAATCTCTAAAAAAATCACTAAAAATTCCAATCATCCTCTTCCCCGGCAACGTAACAGGCATTGTCCCTGGGGCTGATGCAATTTTGTTTAGCTCACTTTTGAACTCCGAAAATCCATACTTTATCTCACAAGCCCAAGCACTAGGAGCACCAAACGTCCTAAAATTTGGTCTTGAGGCACTTCCAACAGCTTACATCGTGATAGGTGAGGGAACATCAGCTTGGTTTGTGGGAGCTGCAAGAGCCATACCATTTGATAAGGCAAACATAGCAGCCATGTATGCTCTCTCAGCACAATACCTTGGAATGAGATTTGTCTATCTTGAGGCAGGTTCTGGCGCATCATCTCATGTGAAACCAGAAATGGTAAAAGCAGTTCGCAAAGTCTTCAAAGGATTTTTGATCGTAGGTGGTGGAATACGAAACTCTCAAACCGCAGGGGAGCTTGTTAAAGCTGGAGCCAACGCCTTAGTTGTGGGAACACTAGCAGAAAAAAGCGGCAGTCTCAAAATTCTAGCCGATATTGTAAAAGCCATCCAGAGTGTAAAGAGATAACATGTCTGAGAATGTGGCACTGCGACTCCAAGATACTCCCATGCCTAATTATTATTTAGATTACTATACAAAAATCTCAAACGAGGTCTTTTCTACCTTTGAGAAGGCAGCTGCTGCAAAATCTACCCTTGCTGACTCGTCTGGAATGGTAGAGCCAAAAATTGCATTTGACTTGGCAGATCGTGTCTCCAAAATGCATGAGATTGATGTTACTGATAACTTGAGAGCCCTAATACAAAAAACCACAAAAGAGCTTGCTGCCTTAACTCTTTCTGAAGAGATTGCACTAGGTAAGTATTCTGGACCAGATGCGACATTAGAAGAAAAACTTGACTTGGCGGTAAGAGTGGGCCTTGCCATCGTAACTGAGGGGGTCACTATAGCACCACTGCAGGGGATCCATGAAGTAAAGATAAAGAAGAATCGGGATGGTTCCGAGTATCTATCTGTCTCTTTTGCTGGTCCTATCAGGTCAGCTGGAGGAACAGAGGCTGCGTCTACAATGCTTATTGCAGATCATGTTAGAAAGATTGCCGGCCTTGCAAAGTACGAAGCAAACTCCTTTGATGATGAGACTGGCAGGTTTGTAGAAGAGTTAAGACTCTATGAAAGGGAAGTTGGCAGCTTTCAGTTTCATGTTCCAACTGAGGACGTTGTTGCTGTGATATCAAACCTGCCAGTAGAGCTAAATGGCGTCGATACCGACCCAATAGAAATTGTCAGTCATAGGAACATGACTCGCATTAGTACAAACAGGGTACGGGGCGGTGCACTTCGAGTACTAAATGATGGATTGATTGGAAGATCAAGAAAGTTGCTAACACTCATTGAACTATTCGAACTGGGTGGTTGGGATTGGTTAAAGGATCTCAAAGGGGCAATCCAAACTGGTGATGAGGATGCTGCCTCTCATAGGATGAGAGAGGTCATAACCGGAAGGTCTGTCCTTTCAATGCCAAAAAAACTTGGAGGGTTTAGACTCAGATATGGTAGGGCATGTAACACGGGCTTTGCCACAATTGGAATACACCCTGTTATAGCAGAGATACTAAACCACGCCGTAGCTGTTGGAACACAGATCAAACTTGATATTCCAGGCAAAGCCTCAACCATTGCTTTTGTAGACTCACTTGACACCCCAATAGTTAGGCTTGTAAACGGAAATGTTGTAAAAATCAAAAACACAACTCATGGGATCAAACTAAAAGGTCAGATTGAAAAAATCCTACATCTTGGCGACATTCTGATCAGCTATGGTGACTTTTTGGAAAATAACGCCGAGCTTGTGCCTACCGGATATGTGGAAGAATATTGGATAGAAGAGCTAAAAACAAAACTTGCAAAATACGAGTTGCAGGATCCGACTCTTTTGCAATACATCTCAAAAATTCCAAGCTTAGATGAGGCATTTAAAATCTCACTTGATTTTAACCTACCACTGCATCCAGCCTACCTCTATTTTTGGGACCAGTTATCATCTCAAGAATTTGAACAGATCCTAAAACCGGTAAGTGTAGAGCCAGACTTGATAATCTACCAAAAAAATTGTAAAGAAATCCTTGAAAAACTTGGTGTACCACATGAGATCGCAAAGGATACAATTCTACTAAAAACAACCGAAGCCAAGATTTTCTTTTATTTGCTTTTTAGAAAACAAATCAAACTAGATAATTCTCTGACTGTTCCCCAAATGATTTCACAAACATCTGGAATAAAGATCTGTAACAAGTTTTCTACCGCAATAGGAGTAAGGGTGGGTAGGCCAGAAAAAGCTGCAGCAAGAAAGATGAAACCACCAGTTCACACACTATTTCCTGTTGGTAGTAAAGGTGGGGCATCACGCGATTTAGTCAAAGCATCAAAGCAGGCCGACTTTTACTGCAACATCAGCAATCGGATTTGCAAAAACTGTAACGAGCTATCAATTGGAATAGCTTGCCCAAAATGCAAAAATAAAACAACATTGGTTTTTGTTTGCCCCATTTGCAGAGCTGAGCTTGATTCTAATTTCTGTTCAAAATGCAAGAAAAATGCAGTTTCACATACATACAAGGCATTTCCTCTCAAAGAACGACTTCTTGCTGTACAGGAAAAGACTGGCATCCGAGTTCAAGAGCCATTCAAGGGAGTAAAAGAACTCATAAATCAAGACAGGATAGCGGAACCTCTCGAAAAAGGCATCATAAGACAGAGTCTAGGCCTCACTGTATTCAAAGATGGAACGATAAGATTTGATGCAACAAACGCACCTCTTACTCACTTTAAACCAGAATGGATTGGCACCTCATTAGAGAAGCTTGCAGATCTTGGCTATACGCATGATACTAACGGCAAACCACTTGTTAGGCCTGATCAATTTGTTGAGCTTAGGATGCAGGATGTTATCATCCCATCTGAGTGTGGGGAATATCTGGTCCAAACATCTCAATACATTGACAAAGAATTTGAAAAGCTATTTGCTCACTCGGCTTTTTACAAAGTGAAAAACATCGATGATCTAATTGGGCATCTAATAATTGGATTAGCTCCTCACACCTCAGTTGGAATTGTTGGACGAATAATTGGATATACAAACACACATGTGTGCTACGGTACACCTGTATGGCACTCTGCAAAAAGGCGTGACGCGGATGGTGATGCTGACTCGATTATGCTTTTAATGGATAGCCTCCTCAACTTCTCAAGACAGTTTCTGTCAGACAGAATAGGCGGGCTTATGGACGCACCTCTACTAGTACAACCAGTTGTTATACCACAAGAGGTGCAAAGACAAGCACACAACTTTGAGGTCGCAAGTACCTTACCCATCTCGTTTTTTGAAGCAACTTTGGCACGACAAAAAGCAAGTGAAGTAAAGGACGTTGAAACTTTAAAATCAAGACTTGAGACAGAAAAACAATTTTACGGATACGGATTTACTCACATCACATCCACACTTACGACATCTAGATCTAGGAGTGCCTATTCTACACTCGGATCAGTTTTGGAGAAGCTTGACATGCAGATCAGGACTGCAGATATGATTAACGTTGTAGATCCTAATGAGGTGGTGTCTATGGTTATGACCACACATCTTTTACCAGACATCATGGGTAATCTACGGGCATATTCAGGACAATCATTTAGATGCACTGCATGTGGTGCAAGCTACAGAAGGATCCCTCTTTCACAAAATTGTACGGAATGTGGCAATAAACTCATTCAGACTTTAACGAGGCCTTCCGTAAGCAAATACCTCAAGCTAGCAAAGAGATTGCTTGACAAATATGAAATTGATCCATACTTGAGGGGAAGAGTTCTTGCTCTTTTAGACGAATTAGAGTTAGTGTTTGGGAAAGAAGACAGCGATCAGGCTCTTCTTACTGATTATGCTTAGTGAAGTTTGACGTATTCATAAGCACCAAGCTTGTTATCAAAACAATAGTGAACTTTTTGGTAATTTTTTCTAAATGATTTTACTTCCGATGCAACTTGCTTCTTATCTTTTTTGTCCACAACAACTTTTTTGATGAAGCTTGCAACCTCTTTCATTTCTGATTCTTTCATGCCTAGACGTGTCAGTTCGGCAACACCAAGTCTTATACCACCTGGATGAAAGTAATTCCTTCCAGCCTTGATATCACCTGGTATAAGTTGCCTGTTTACAATTATGTTTGCTTTTTCCAGATCAGCCTCAATTGCACCACCATCACCAAATGAAAGTACGTTTACCACGATTTGATGGGATTTGGTAAAACCGTGTTTTTCACCCAATACTCCAAAACTAAATGAGTTTAAAGCCTCTGCAAGTGCTTTTGCATTTTTTATTACCTGACTTGCATAATCCTTTCCGAACTCGATCATTTCTGCAAACGCAATTGCTTTTCCAGCTACGTGGTGTAGATGATGATTGCTTGTCACCCCAGGAAATGTGGCCTTTTTAATCTCCTCTCCATACTTTTCAAATGAGACAACCATTCCACCCTGTGGGCCAAACAAAGTCTTATGAGTACTCATGGTCATAGCATCTGCCCCCTCTCTCAAAGGATCTTGGAACTGTCCTCCTGCAATTAGACCAGCAACATGAGCTCCATCATAATTAACAAACATCTTGTAACCTTTCAGAAAATCTGCAAGTTCCTTAATAGGATGTGGAAACAAAAAAACAGATCCGCCAAACATAGCCATTTTTGGAGTTCTGCCAGCCTTTTCAAGCTCAACTACTTTTTGCTTTGTCTTATCTACATCAATTGACATCTCTTCTACATCAAATGGATAGAACTCTATGTCTAATCCATGTACAAGACCTGCAGTTCCAGCATGCTCTTTTTTACCATGGGATATGTGTCCTCCAGACGGAATTGAGGGCGCTAGCATCACATCACCTGGATTTGTAAAAGCGGAATAAACGGAAAGGTTAGCTACAACACCAGAAATTGGTCTTACATCAACAAACTCTGCATTAAAGAGTTTTTTTGCAAGTTCGATGCACTTGAATTCCACTTTGTCAATGTAAGTGCAACCAGCATAGACACGCTCACCTGGCCAACCTTCTGCGTATCTGTTTGCAAAGTCTGAAATTGCAGCTTCTCTTACAGCAGGACTGGAGACGTTTTCACTTGCAATGAGAGGAATAGAGTTTGCAAACCACTCGTTATGCTCTTTTAACATGGAAAGTACTTCTTTGTAAGCTTCCTTTGGTGAGGATGCCGTCATGTCGTGTGAGGTCAACTTTCCTAATTTAAAAACATCGTTTGAGATTTTCGGGAAAATTTACTTGTCTATTAGAAACTAAAAATTCAGATACTGATAAAGATATAAAAAGGGAACAAAGGGCTTTACTGAATTATGTCTCAAGGCGGAATTCCGGTCGTCATTCTAAAAGATAGCGCTACCCAGACGAAGGGTCGTGATGCTCAGAAAAATAACATTATGGCTGCAAAACTAATTGCAGACATTATTCACACAAGCCTTGGTCCAAGAGGAATGGACAAGATGCTTGTGGATTCTCTTGGCGATGTAACCATAACAAATGATGGTGCAACAATTCTAAAAGAAATTGATGTTCAACATCCAGCTGCAAAGATGCTTGTTGAGATTGCAAAAGCAACTGACAATGAAGTCGGAGATGGAACTACCTCAGCTGTCATTGTTGCGGGCGCACTTCTAGAAAACGCTGAGGCACTGATAAATCAAGAAGTTCATCCAACCATAATTGTAGATGGATACAGAAAGGCAGCTCAAAAGACAATCCAACTTTTGGAAAAGCTGGCAGACAAAATAGATCCAACAGACAAAGAAATTCTTGGTAAAATTGCTAGAACTTCAATGCAGACAAAGCTAGTCAGAAAGGACTCTAGTGGTTTGGCTGATATGATAGTAAAAGCCGTACTTGCCGTAGCTGAAAAAACAGATGATGGATACACTGTCGATATAGATGACATTAAAGTGGAAAAGAAGGCAGGTGGTTCCATAAAGGATACTCATCTTACAAAAGGAATCATTCTTGACAAAGAGGTAGTTCACAGTGGCATGCCAAAAAAGATCACCAACGCAAAGATTGCGTTGATCAACAGTGCTTTGGAGATTGACAAAACTGAGTTTGATGCAAAGATCAACATATCAAATCCAGAGCAGATGAAGTCATTTTTGGATGAAGAAAATAAGATGATCAAAAACATGGTGGACAAGGTCATTGCATCGGGCGCAAATGTGTTGTTCTGTCAAAAAGGAATTGATGATATTGCCCAACATTATCTTGCAAAGGCTAGTATACTTACAGTAAGGAGAATAAAGGAAAGTGATCTAACAAAGCTTGCCAAAGCAACTGGAGCTAGAATTGTAACAAATCTTGATGATTTATTTGACAAAGACTTGGGTTCAGCAGAGAACGTAGAAGAAATAAAGATTGAGACAGACAGATGGGTTTTCGTGGAAGGCTGTAAGCATCCAAAGGCAGTAACCGTTCTTGTCCGTGGAGGTTCACAGAGAGTTGTTGACGAGGTGGAAAGATCGGTTCATGATGCACTCATGGTTGTAAAAGATGTTATGGAAAATCCAATGATAGTAGCTGGGGGCGGTGCACCTGAGACCTATGCTGCAACAAAGCTTAGAGAGTGGGCAAAGTCACTTGAAGGACGAGAACAGCTTGCTGTAGAAAAGTTTGCAGATTCACTTGAAGTAATTCCAATTACACTAGCTGAAAATGCTGGCATGGATCCAATTGATACTCTTGCATTACTCCGTTCAAAACAACTGAAAGGAAGCAAATGGACTGGAATAGATGTAATGAAAGGAACAGTAGCAAGCATGCACTCTAGTGATATTTTCGAGCCGCTCTCTGTTAAGAATCAGATTATTTCCTCTGCTACTGAAGCCGCATGCATGATTCTTAGAATTGATGATGTAATTGCAGTTACAAAATCTGCTGGTCCACCACCTGGTGGTGAAGGAATGGGTGGCATGGGAGGAATGGGCGGTATGGGTGGCATGGGCGGAATGGGTGGAATGCCACCAATGGACATGTAAGTCTCTTACAAACAAATTTCAAAGACAACTCATCAAAGGTTTATTTGCTGATTCTTATTACGAAATTTTATGCAAAAAGGCGGTTCAAAAATTCTTACTGGCATAAAGTATGTTTATTTGATATTTTTCTTTTCGCTGCTTTCTGGACTCTTTTATCCCATAATAGAAAGAGGCGCAAGTGCAAATGGAGTCATTATGGGAGTGTTCATTCTCTTTATTGGTCTTGCAGGAGCATTATGTCTATACAAAGCTAGTACGTCCGAGAAAAAACAAAAGACATACCTTATTGCGGGCTCTGTGATTTTAGCTATATCATCACTGCTTGTTTTTGCAGCTGCTGGAAAACTGTAGATTAGATATCAAAATACAAATAAAACTCATGTGGATGGGGTCGTATAGATATCTCACGATGATCCTTTCTTTCTAACTCTATAATTTTGTCAAGTACCTCATTTGTAAATATTGGAGCTAGGAATTTTTTATCACTTTCAAGTGAATCAAGGGCTTCCCCAAGATTTGCAGGTAATGGTTTGATTCCTTTTGCTTCGCGCTCTTCCTTACTCATCTTGTAGATATCCTCATGAATTGGGTCTCCTGGTTCAATCTTCTTTTTGATACCATCAAGTCCTGCAGCAAGTACGGCAGAAAAGACAAGGTAGGGATTTGAGGAAGGATCTGGCGCTCTGAACTCTAATCGTTTTAATTTTGCATATTTTTCTCCCCTAAAGTGAGCAGGAACTCTTACTATTGCAGATCTGTTGCCTGTACTCCACGCAATGTAAACAGGCGCTTCATAACCTGGAACCAGTCTATGATAGGAATTTGTTGTCGGTGCAACTATTGCAGCTAACGCCCTTGCATGATTCATTATCCCACCGCAAAAATATCTTGCAGTCTGGCCAATCTCTTCTTTGTCATCTTCATCAAAAAAGGTATTTTTGTTATCTTTCCAAAGACTGACGTTTGTGTGCATGCCAGAGCCGGCATCCATCGCAATTGGTTTTGGCATCATTGTGGCAACTTTACCATACTTTTGCGCAACATTTCTTACTACATATTTGTAGGTCTGTGCACCATCAGCTGCATTTGTTAGAAAATCATAACGAATATCAATTTCACACTGACCTGCTGTTGCAACCTCGTGGTGATGATTATCACACAATATGCCAAAATTATCGTTTAAGCATTCAACACACTCATTTCTGAATTCTGATAACGTGTCAGACGGAGTACTTGGATAATACCCCTTTTGCAAACCCATCGGGTAGCCTGTTCCCTCTTGGCTCCACGGTGCTTCTTTTGACTCTATTGAGTATGATTGCCCCTTGTATGGTGTTAACACATCCCAATGGATCTTATCAAAAACAAAAAACTCTACTTCTGGCCCCCAAAAACTATGGTCAAATCCTTGAGTCTCGAGATGTTTTTCTGCCTTTTGTGCTATGGCTCGTGGGTCTGTATCAAGCCTACCCTTATTCCAACCCCAGTAGACATCACAAATCAACCTAGCAGTCTTACCATTAATCATCCAAGGAATAATAGCAAAGGTGTTTGGATCAGGCTTGAGTATCATATCTGATTCGTCTACACTTGCAAATCCAACAATTGAAGAACCATCAAGCTTTGGTAATCCATCTTCCATTTGTTCCTGCGTAAACAAGTTAGCAGAAATTGTTGTATGATGGAATCTTCCCGTCAACCCTGTGAATTGTAGATCGATAAATTTTATTTGTTCATGTTTTATTTTTGCAAAAACCTCGTCAGCTGAATAATAAATTGAAGTGGGTTCTCCACCAATCACTTTATATGGCAATTTGGTTCCTTGATCATACCACGAGGAGTCGGTCATTTAAGGATTATTGGGTGTGCAAATGTCTGAAATAAAAAAAATTGACGTAAGCTCAGTGTATAGTATCTTATTGCGAGAAATAGAAAATGATTTGGTCCAGGATATTGATCCACAACTTTATTCTAACATAGCTGAGCTGCTTGGCAAGCTAAAAAATCAGGGATATGATGGGATTGAATCAAAAATCAAAGATTCACTTGTCCAGATGATAAGCGACATGACATCACTTCTTTTAAAAATAAGAATTGAGAAGACAATAAAATCAGATGAGCTCGATTACACCAATTTACTTGATGAAGAAAGATACATACTAGATTCTGAAGATGAGCTACGGCAAAGAAAAGATACAATTCTTGCGGCAACACTAAACGGTAGACTAAAACTTCTTGAAACAGTAGCTAAAAATCACAAGTCAAGAATCGTCGTAGTACGATTCTTAAAGCCAATAGACCAAATAGTAGGCTCGGATCTTCAGAAATATGGCCCTTTTGAGGCAGAAGAGGTTGCCACTCTTCCTTTTGAGAACGCACGCGCTCTCATTACCAAAAAAATTGCTGTAAAAGTAAGCTGGGAAGACTAGAAATTACCTTAACTGTTTTTGCAGAATAAATGTCACACCTAGGAATAGATATTGACTTTTATTTTTTGCTCACCATATACCCAGTTGTAGGCCTCTTTATTGTAGAAATTATCTGTAGAGTAGCAAAGATTCCGTCTTGGGTAAAACTTGTAGCTCAAGGAATAATATGTGTCGGATTTGGAATAGCATACGTTACTTTGATTGTAGCACACTGGATTACTGCCGTGGTTCTTTTGGCATTAGCATTTGCACTATTTTATCAAGCCAGAATTGCTAAGATAAAACCTGGACAATCAATTTACTAATTTCCAAATCTGCCTAAAACCTTTCTGAAAAGACCCGGTCTTCCAATTCCTTTATCTCGCACTACGCTCTTTTGACCAAATCTTTTTGCTCGTATTTGATGGAGCTTGACACACCGGTGTTCTTCTGGAAGTCTGTGGGCTGCACAGAATTTGTCTTTGCAGTAATTGCACTCAAAAGGCAGATCCTGCTTTTCTCCACAATACACACAATCAAATTCCATATAATAATTAGCAAACTTACGCTATAAATTAGTTCCAAACGAAATTAATTGTTTTACGAATTAATCATCATGAATCAATTCAACAAAACATATTTACACGCTATATTGTGATAAAAAACAGATTTTCAAAATGCTCAAAGATAAAGTAGCAATTGTGACTGGTGCGAGCAGTGGGATAGGATATGCAACTGCGCTTGCTTTAGCAAAAGAAGGAGCAAAAGTAGCAATTGCTGCAAGAAGAACTGATCGCTTAAAACAACTAGAAAGTGAAATTACAAAAACTGGTGCACAGTGCCTAGCCGTTTCATGTGATGTAACAAAACGCAAAGATTGTGAATCGTTAATAGACGCTGTAGTAAAAAAATGGAATCGCGTAGACATTCTAATCAATAATGCTGGCATTATGCCACTTAGCTTTGTAAAGAACGTAAAAGTTGATGAATGGGAACAAATGGTGGATGTCAACATAAAGGGAGTACTATTTTGCACTGCTGCAGCAATACCACACATGATTAGCCAGAACTCTGGCCATATTGTCAACATATCTTCAATAGCAGGTAGAATTGTATTTCCTGCTGGCAGTGTTTATTGCGCAACAAAATTTGCAGTGAGAGCATTTAGTGAGGGACTACGACAAGAATTGAGTACTAAACATAAAATCAGAGTTACAACTATAGAACCAGGAATTGTAGCAACTGAGCTTACAAACACAATCACTGACAAATCGTTAGAGTCTTTCTTAAAATATGCACTGACCATAGAAACTTTACAATCTTCTGATATTGCCAACACCATATTGTTTGCACTAAATTCGCCACCACACATGAATGTAAATGAAATTATGGTAAGGCCAACTCAACAAGAAAGATAAGCAGCACTGGTGATATCTATAAAATCTGCAAACATTCTGATTCTTGGTGGCGGGTTCGGTGGTCTTGCAGCTGCAAATGAGCTAAGGCAAAGTCTACCATTGGATTTCAAAATCACTGTAATTGATAAAAAAGATTATTTCATGATGGATCTTGTAAAACTCTGGATTTTAAATGGCACAAGGGAGTTTGAGTTTTCAAAAAGACCATTGCAGCCTATAACCAAAAAAGGGATTGATTTTATCAATGATGAAATAGTCAAAATAGATCCAAAAAACAAGACTGTTGCAACAAGGTCAAAAGAACTATCTTATGATTACCTTATCATTTCCCTTGGTGTAGATTTAGCGCCAGAACAAATTCCTGGGCTTTCAGAGCATGGACTAATCCTGTATGAGACCAAAGACGTACCAAAAATTCGTGATGTAATCAAGAAAATGAAATCAGGCAAAATTGTTATGGCCATAATGGGCATGCCGTACAAATGTCCGCCCGCTCCATACGAAGCTGCTCTTCTCATAAAATCAATGCTAAAAGATTCTGGAACCAACGAATCAGTGCAAATTGACTTTTACAGTCCTACACCAATAACACTTCCAGCTGCAGGACCTCAGGTAAGTGAAGAACTCTTACAACTACTAAAATCAAATGACATTAACTTTCATGGCTCTCACAAAACGATCTCAGTTGTAGCAAACACTCTCAAGTTTGAAAACTCTGAAACTGGTTTTGATCTTCTTATAGCAATTCCTCCTCACAAAGCTCCGACAGTTGTTGTGGAATCTGGCTTTGCACAACAAGGTAAATTCATACGAGTTGATAGAAGCTGTAAAACAAGTTTTGAAAATGTGTATGCCATAGGAGATGTAAATGAGATAATGGTTACAGATAAGATAGCGGTTCCAAAAGCAGGAATTTTTGCAGAAGGCGAAGGAGTTACTGTTGCTAAAAACATTGTATCACAAATAAAAAGAGAACAAGAAAAGGCAGTCTTTGATGGAAAGGGCGGTTGCTTTGTTGAAGTTGGAAAGAAAATTGCAGGATACTTGGAAGTTGATATGTTTGCAAGTCCTAATCCTGTTACTTTACTTAAGCAACCCGCACAAGAACACTTTTTGGATAAAGAAAAATTTGAAAAAGACAGACTTGCTAAATGGCTATGATTTTCTTTTCTCTCTTCCCAAATGATCTAAGATTCACTTGATTCTAATTATTCCAGTTTAGAACCTACGATTTAATAATTTCACTATTATCAGCAACTTGAGGGGCCGTAGTCTAGCTTGGTTATGATGCCAGCCTGGGGTGCTGGAGATCGCGGGTTCAAGTCCCGCCGGTCCCATTATTTTCAGGCAATCTAGACACAAACTAGTTGCAATTCATCCAATATTATCAAATTTCTGTAGGCTTTTCCACAAATACCAAGTTGCTACACTGCGATACGGCTTCCATCTCATCCCTATCTTTTCTACTTCTTTTGGTTTTGGCAGATCCGGCAGTGAAAAAGCCAATTGAACTCCCTTTCTTAATCCAAGATCACCAACAGGTAAGACATCTAATCTTCCACATGAAAAAATCAAAAACATCTCTGCAGTCCACCGTCCTATTCCTTTCACTTGAATAAGTTGTGCAATTATTTCTTCATTACTTTCTTTTGATAAAGTTCTGATTTTAAGATCGCCGTCCTCAATTTTTTTTGCCAGATCTTTCAAATATCCAACTTTCATCTTGGAGAGTCCAACAGAGCGAAGTTTGGAATCCTTTGTGTTCAAAACCTGAATAGGCTTGGGGAAGCTTGTGTATAGTTTCTTGAATCTTCGTATGATGGCATCTGCCGCAGCACTTGCAAGCTGCTGTGAAATGATCGCTTCAACTAAGGCAGCAAAATGATTGTTTCGCTTTTTTATTTGGAAATCTCCCACACGGTCAATAATTTTAGCAAGTTTTCGATCTTGTTTTAGAAAGCGAATTGCGTGTTGAACAGTCATTTTCTAATTTGGCTCTGGGTGTATTGTTACTACTGCATTTTTGATCTTACTTCTGATCTTGTGTTCGATTTCAGATACTATGTCATGAACTTTTTCAATTGAAAGATTTCTATCAAAAGAACAGTCTATATCTATTTTGAAAACATCTTGAAGCTGAAAAGTAATCACCCTCCCTATTTTTTTCACAGTTGTGTGTTCCTTAATTATTTTGGTAATTTGTTCCTCCACAGTTATGTTTTCAACAGGGAGACTCTTTGGTATTGCAAGATAAGGTTCCAAATGTACCGTAATGTGATTTATGTTAGGAACGGCGCCTCTGACCTGCTTTTCTATCTCATCTGATACCTTATGCGCATCTTCAAGTGACATGTTTCTATCTACCATCACATGCAAGCTTATGAAGATCCCATCTTCAGATGTAGACGAGTTAACATTGTGTACTCCTTCAACTCCTTTTACGGAAGACGCAACATTGTTCACTTTTGAATCAAGAGGCGCATCCTTCCAAGTTGGCTCAAAGTGAACAGTAACTCTGGAGTTTGCAATTGAATTTGTAATGTTTTTTTCTACATTGCTGCTAATTTTATGTGCCTCTTCAAAACTTGCAGCACCGCTTAAAGATATAGTAACATCAGCAAAAATTTCGTTTCCAGCTCGTCGCATCTGTACAGATTCGGTGCCCATTACACCTTCTGTATTGCTTACAATGTTTTGCACTTTTTTTACCATGCTTGCTGGAATTGCGTCCGTAAGATCAAGTGTTGTTCTGTGAATTAGCTTTATACTAAGAACTGCAAGAAGAGCTCCCAGAATTAATGCGGCAATAAAATCTCCTTGGAAAAAGCCAACTGTAACTAACAAGATTCCAACCATTGCAACAAGAGTAGAACCTAGATCCATAAACGCATGATAAAAGTCAGCTCTTAGCGTTGTCCCTTCAGTTTTCTTTAAGGCTTTACTGAGAATTGTAATTCTGGCTCCATCTGCACATAGAGTATACACTGCAGCCCAAATTGCAAGCATACCAGGCAAAATTGCAGGAGGCGGGCTCTGCATCCTTAGAACAGACTCGTATATGAAAAAACCAGCTATGAGAAGAATTGCTATGCCACCAATAAAACCGCCTATAGCCTCCATCTTACCATGACCGTATGTGTGTTCAAGGTCTGGTGGTTTTATTGCCCATCTTGTTGCGATAAGTAAGATCGCAGTAACAAAAGAATCAAGCACCGCATGTATGCTATCTGTGACTAGCGCAAGGCTGTTAGAATACACACCTATTACAAACTCTACTACAAACGCGGAAATTATTATAACTAAAGAAAGTGTCAGGGTTCTTGTTTTAAGATCTTGTAAGCTCAAACCTTTTCTAACCCCAACACTCCCAGTACATTTTCAAAGTTTTTGCGTGACTGGTCATTTTTGTATTTTCTAAGAAAAGCAATTAATTTTCTTCGTTGAGGTGCCTTAATGATTCTTTTAATAATCTTGGCTATGCCAGAACCAATAAAGATACTTTGAGTTGCTGACGTGACATTTGAAGTTCTTCTGTTTACACTTGCGCTTTCAAAATCTATTATACAAATTGATTTACCAACAATTACATGCTTGTGTATGTAACTTAGCTCTCCGTGATCAAGTCGTATTTTGTCCATAGTATAACAATCTTCAAGGATCTTTCTTATTACAGATTTAAGCTTTACAGCACTTCCTTTGCCCTTTAATTCTTTTACCCAATCGATTATTTTTTTGCCCTCAAGGTATTCCATTATTATGAAATTCTTGCTACTAGCTACAAGTTTTGGGCCCACACCTACTTCATTTGCAAGCCTTAGAAGTCTTGCTTCGCTGTCCATCTCAGATCTGCTAGAATCAGTTCGCCGGATCTTCAAAGCAACTTCCTTTGTTCTTTGCTTTGATAGAACCACAACTCCGACATAGCCCTTGCCTAATACATGTAATGAATTAAGCATGGACTCACCACTAAATGAGACTCCTTTGATTCCAAGTTTTTTAAGCTCTGAAACTCTTTTCGTAAGTTCATGTTTTGTTGCTTTTGGATATCCAAGTATTGTAGAGTATGGTTCATCAACAAGCTTGCTAAGGGGAACCAAAGACAAGTCCATCTGTAGTAATAAGCTCTGAGAGAGCCTTTTTAATGGATTTGCTTACAGCCTGCTTTCCGTTTAACACTTTGAATCCTTTCCTGATGTCAAGCACTAGACCTCTTGGTATGCCTGAGCTTGAAAGATTTTTTCTCAAAAGGTATTGTAAAAATGGTCTTGCATCATAATGCACCCTTTCTTGTAGCGACAAAATTTTAGCACTCTCATCAATCCACATCAGCTGGGTTTTCTTTGAATTTTTTGCAATATAGTTTTCTGATTCTTTTCTTTTAAAAATATCCGGTCCTTTTTTGATCATATGTTTTTCAATTTTTAATGATCTTAAAAGAAAAAGTAGTGCAACCTCTGATTTTTCATCTGTTACAGCAGAGCTTCTTAACACTTCAAAACCTGCAAGCCTAAGCTGCCCTGACACAGCATTTGCTGCACGCTTTATCTGACCCCAAACTATATCCGGGCTTCTTTTTTTGTAATTGAATCTAACAATTATTGTATTCTGCAGATTCTTTCTGTTTAGCTGTCTTGGTTTTGCTCTAAAAAACGATAATGAGGGCTTTTTCAAAAATTTTCTTGAAGCAAGAATAAACTTACCTACACTTTCCGCTGAAATCGCAGTTCCAAGATTTCTGTTACTGTCAATCGGATCTATTATTATAAGTGCAGTCTCAAATTTTTTTGTGGGGTTTCCTATTACTTGGTGCTGTGTAAAATTTGATGCAACTTCAAGTACTCCAAGAAAACTCCCATGGTGTTGTACAAGAACTTCTGCAACGTAACCACCAAAACCCTCTTTTGCAATTTCTGCCCCATAGATCCCAATTCCAATTAGGAATTTTTTTAGTAACCTTACATCATCTTTTTTTGACTGGTCAAGTGACTGTAGTATGTATTTTGTATGAAACGAAGATCTATCAGCGGCGCTCTTCCACTGTCCGGCCTCTACATCATAACAGGGTACAACATTTACTCGTGTGTCATCTATTATTGCCTCTACATAGGGATGTTCTGAATACCTGACGTACGGCTTGAATTTTCTAAGGGAATTAAAACCAATCTCTTTTCCAACAACCTCAAATCTCTTCTCATCCGTATCTTTTTTCAGCTTTACAAATATGTCCAAGTCCACCTCGCCTGAAAGCCAAGTTCCTTTTGCGTAAGATCCACCAAGCTCAACTCCTATAACTTCAGGATATTTTGCAGCTTGCTCTTTTACTAATTGAAGTGCAGATTCAGAGATTTTTTTTATCTTTTCTTGTTCCTTTTCGGTGGGTATGGAAATTTTTTTAGCTTGATCTAAAACTTTCATTGTTTTGCTTTTACCACCTGTAAATCAGAGTATATAGGCCCAGTTGGTGTTAAGATACTTTTCTTAAACTTTAGCTCAGAAATCACATTACGACCAATCTCTATAGTTTTAAACCGGTTTAATTCTTGTGATATGTCATTAACTCTGTTTTTGATTCTAAAGATGGTGAGATGTGGTTTGAACGGCTTGTCACTTCTAAATCCTAACGGACTAAGCTTTTCTTCCACCTGTACAGCAAGCTTGATGAGGCTTGTACCAGCAACATCATCAACACCAATCCATACTACACGCGGTGATCTAGGATTTGGAAAAGCGCCAACACCTGCCAAGTTCATTTCTATTGGATTAAAAGAAACATCATTCAAAGACTCCATAACTTTTTGGGCTATCTCTTCTGATATCTCACCCAAAAAAAGTAATGTAAAGTGCATGTTTTCTTTGCTTACTGGCTTTGCTTTGATTTGTAGATCTGACTGTAACTTTGCTATAGCATTCAAGACGTTTTCGTTACTAATTTCTACAGCTACAAAAGTTCGCATTACAAATTTTTTGGGTGTGTGTTTATATGATTTCCGGTAACTTCATAGACTAGAAACCAAAGTTGGCAAACATGGCAAAACTGATTGTATGCCTCACAGGCATGCCTGGAGCTGGCAAAACCACAATAGCTGATGGTTTAAAATCAAAAGGATTTGAAAAAATAACCATGGGTGATGCCGTACGTGCAGAGGCAGCCAGAAGAAAGATTGAACCCACTGGTGAAAACCTAGGCAAACTGATGCTTGAGCTACGCGAAAAAAATGGACTAGGCGCAGTAGCTGAGCTGATAAAGAACCAAATTACCAACTCAAAATCTGATGTAATAGTTATAGACGGTGTAAGATCTATTGCAGAAGTAGATGTACTAAAAAAATTTGGTACAGTCAAACTACTTTCAATTCATGCATCTGCTGATATCAGATTCAAATTTTTATCTGGCCGTGGAAGATCCGATGCACCATCAGGTCGTGAAGACTTTGGCAAACGAGATTCTAGAGAGATGAAGGTGGGAATGAGTGACTCCATTGCACTTGCAGACGAAACCATTTCAAACAACAACCTTACCATCCCACAACTCATCAATTCTGCCTATAACATCATAAAAGGTTGGATGAAGTGAAAGTTCCTGAAATTGCATGTAAGATTGAAGCCTACGCTGCAGTACATCCATCAGAAGATCCACAAAAGGTACAGCAAGCAGTATCCAACGTATTTTCAGGCATGGATTTCAAGTATGAAGATGGTAGCATCAAAGCATCCTCAAGGGAACTACACTGCCTTTCAAAAATTTATGATATCATAAGATCTCGTCAGGTTACAAAGACATACAGACGTCTGATGAGATACCATATGCATGATGATACAACTTGGTTTTATCTAAACAAGCAAGCCGCATTTGTAAATGTGGTTGCAATCTGTGATGAAGCTGAAGAGTCTCCCTTAGGTCCAATTAAAATAATATTACATTCAAAAAACATTGAAAGAATATTGGACTGGCTAGCACCAGAACTTGTTGAATAAAAAAATTTTATTTTTTAACTATTGAAACAAACTCTGGAAGTGTCTTTGCAGACGTTGACCTTATGGAAAGATCCATGTTTGCTGACATTAGAGTTTCTTCAGGGTTTACCTCAATCATAAGAGCACCATTCTGCTTTGCATATATTGGCAGAAGATTTGCAGGTGACACGCTAAGCGAAGTTCCAGCAACAATCATCACATCACACAAGCTTGAATGCGTCATTGCGTCACCCCATACGTCTTGTGGGAGTGGCTCACCAAACCAGACAACATCTGGCCTTAGGATGTTTCCACACTTGCAAAGAGGCGGCATCTCTGAAAAATCGCTTGTTATTTTATCTTTGAAATTGCATACGGTACACTTTATTGTGATAATACTGCCATGAAGTTCCAAGACATTTTGGCTTCCAGCTCTTTGATGTAGTCCATCAATATTTTGTGTCAAGACCCATACTTCTTTGTGCTTTGCAAGCTCTGATATTGCCACATGCCCAGCGTTTGGTTTTGCTGCAAGGATGTTTTTTCTTCTATCCTCATACCACTCCCAGACAAGCTTTGGATTTTGATTAAAGGCATTGATTGTAGCAAGCTGCATGGGATCGTACTTTCTCCACAAACCATCGTCTCCTCGAAAAGTAGGAATGCCACTTTCCTGAGATATGCCGGCGCCAGTAACAAAGACAATCTTTTTTGCTTGTTGTAATTTGTCTGCAACAGATTCAAACATTTTACTTGATCTCTATTTCTAGAAGATCCTGCGCAGCTATTATTGAATTGTGAACAGTCTTTGCTTCTGTTACCATCTGCCCTGCATCATCATATCTAGCTGAAAAGTGTGTTAGAATCAAGTTTGCCACTCCAGCATTTTTTGCAAGCTGTGCAGCTTCTTTTGCCGTTGAATGATAGTGATCTTTTGCTTTGTCTTTTAGTTCATCCGAATATGTAGAATCAAAAGTAAGATAATCACACCCCTTGAAAAACTCTTCAAGTTTTTTTGTTGGTCTTGTATCCCCTGATATGCCTATCTTTTTTCCTCGTCTTTTTTCTCCCATAATATCAGATGGCTTGAATGTTTTATTGTCCACCTTGACTTCTTTACCACTTTGAAGCTCATGCCATAGCTTTCCTTCTGGTATTCCAAGCTCCTTTGCCTTTTCTGGATAGAATCTTCCTGGTTTTTCTTTTTCTTGTAGTACATATGAAAACGCAGGTATGGAATGATCTGCCTCACACGCATGTATTGTATATGTAGCATCATCAAGCACCAGTCCTTCCTTTATCGTCATTATTCTAACAGGAAATGTAAGCCCAAAGTTTAGCACTTTGAGGTTGGCTGCCAAAAAATCCTCTATTCCTTTTGGTCCGTAGATGTCAATTGACTCGGTTCTGTTTTGCAATGACATTGTCTGCAGCAATCCTAAGATTCCAACACAGTGGTCACCATGCATGTGTGTGACAAAGATTTTCATCTTTTTGTTCCAGCCAAGCTTGGATTTTAGAAAAGAAAGCTGAGCTCCCTCACCTGCATCAAACATGAGAATCTCTTTTTCTAAAACTACACAGATGCAGGTCATTGCCCTGCTTTCTGTTGGCTGTGCCGCCGATGTGCCTAAAAATACTAATTTCATTTTACCAAGATCGTCCTAGTCAGGCTCTTATGCCTGTAGATCTCGTATTTTTTAGCTGGTTTTAATTCTATTTGGTCTGCTAGGTCTTTTTTGCACATAATTGCAAGCTTTTTTTTCTTTGGCAAAATGGACACAAAATCACGTATTAGCTTCCTTGGGGATTCAGACGATCTTGATGATATACCATATGGCAAGTCAGTCACTATACCATCAATTCCATCTTTGATCTTTTGTATATGGTCATACCCTGCATTGATGATTTTAGAATTGTATCCATTTGCGGCTAGATTCTTTTTTGCTCCTTCACACATTCTTTTGTCATAATCAATTCCTATGGATTTGATTCCCATGGACTCTGCTTCCAAAAGTATTGTACCTGTTCCGCAGAAAGGATCACAAAGAACTTCTTTTTCGTTCAGTCCTGCTAGGTTTACCATAGATCTTGCAAGCTTCCAGTGTAGCTCAGACGGTGATTTGAATACCTTTTTTGGTCTTTTTTGTTCTGCGAGTTTGGTTGAATAACCAAGATAGTTTTGTGAATCTGTGAAAATAATATACACTGTAAGGGATGGGTTAGATAGAGACACCTTGGCTCCAGAAGTTTGTTTGATTGCAGTACTTACAGTTTTTTCAATATCTACAAGATTCAATCTATTTGATGAAAGATTAATAGCTCTGCAGGCAAATGTTTCTGCCTTGTGCAAAAGGGATAGGTCAATCTCTGAGAATAGATCAGAATAGCTGCCTACCAACTTTCCTGCTATTCTGACAAAAGTTGCTCTTTGAGCTATCTTACTCCATGGAACCTGAGAGTTTGTTATTACAAGCTTGGAATCTGACTTGTATGAGATATTTTTGTCGTAGCTTTTCGATATGAATATGATCTCGTCTTTAGCGAGTTCTACATTCTCGCCTGATACCACAAAGAAGCTTTGCATTAGACAATTGCCTTTGATATTACAGCTGAGACATCAACCACGCCTGTCTTTCCTGGTATGGTGTTTGTGCTAACTATCTTTGATACTCCAGCCTTTCTGATTCGTTTTTCTGCATCTCCTATCAATAAAGCATGGGTACAAGCTGCGTAGATATTTCTGCACTTTTGTTTTTTTAGAAACTCTGCAGCCTTTACTATGCTCCCTCCTGTGCTTATCATGTCATCTACAAGAATCAAGTCTCTTCCTTTGACTTGCTTTTGGTTTACAGATTTGATTATTACATTACCTGTCTTTTTGTTCCTTTGTTTTCTTAGTGCAATAAATTTAGTACCAAATAGCTTTGCAAACTCTCTTGCTCTTGTAATGCCACCAAGATCTGGAGAGACAACTAAGGGATTCTTTAGTTTTAATTTTTTAAAGTATTTGACAAGCTCTGATATTGCACTTACGTTTTTTGCTGGAATTTTAAAATGATTTAATGCCATCTTGCTATGTATGTCAACTACTATGACTTTGGTTGCACCAGTAGCTTTGAACATGTTTGCCACAACAGACATTGTAATAACTTCGCCTGGAAGGAATTCTTTGTCTTGCCTGGCATAGCCAAGATATGGAATTACTGCATAAACTTGTGAGGAATATTTTCTTGCTTTTGAGACAAGTGAGAGTGCTTGGATAAGATTAGAATCAACTGGCGGATAGGTTGACTGTACCACCACAATCTTTCCATTTTTTGGTTTGCCACTAATAGTAATCTTGCTTTCTCCATCTGGAAAGACTCTTAGCTCAGATTTGACGTATCTTCCTTTTAGCCTTATAGCTATCTTTCTTGCAAGGTCTTCTGAGGCTTTCCCACCTATTACTGTGAAATTACTCAACAAATGTCATCGTGCTGTGTGTTATTCTTAAGTTTTGAGATATATGGAATAAATGACAACTGCATAAATCGTATGTTACTTAAAACCAGCAGTAACTATTGAGCCACAATAAAAATGATTTACCCCACTTTCAAGCCAAAAATCTGCTGTAGGTCGTTAAATCTTTAAAGTTCATACAAGATTTAGAAAATCATGGGATTTGTACGGTTAAGAAAGGTTGCAAAATTTTCAATTATTGTAGGCTTTGCTTTCCTATGCATTGGTGTGATTTTATTTTTGAATTCTGAAGCTGGAGCAAGATCAGAAAAAGTTGGAACTGTTTTCATGATGTATAGCAGTATATTTCTCGGGATAGGATTTACCGCATTAGTTGCATTGAAAACACCATAATCATGATTCTACGAAAAGTCTTTTTTTACATGGTTATGGATTGAATTAAGGTAAAAAATGCAAGACTTGTATTTTCACATACATTTATAGCTCTAAAATATGATACCTCATTGATACCTCATTTGAGGTTCGGATCTATGAGCCTAATTAAACTAGTTATCCTTCGTTAAACTGATAAATCCATCACAATTTTTATTAATTATACAACGATCTAGGCAGTCGTGAAAAAGCTTCTAATCTTTATAATTTTATCAATTTTACTAATTATCCCACTTGCTCCAGCTTGGGCAAAATATGACGCAAGTCATCTAAGTGAACCAGAAATTACAGTCACCCCAACCTCTGGACCGCCAGGAACCAAAATAACAATCACAGTTTCAAACTTTCCAGACATATCAGATGAACCTTATCCATATCCAGACTTTTACGTATATCTGCCATTTTCAAAAGCTGTTGGAACTAATGTGCCAACCCAGTGCGGTGGAGAAACCTGTTTTCCAATCTATACATATGAAGATGCACAGAAGC
>Ga0209002_10001039_pt1 | contig 22294 bp, 24 predicted proteins | sample Rifsed16ft2_FD_184010 | JGI IMG/M metagenome (GOLD analysis project Ga0209002, IMG submission 184010) | Soil microbial communities from Rifle, Colorado, USA - sediment 16ft 2 (version 2) | ecosystem: Environmental > Terrestrial > Deep subsurface > Rock core/Sediment | place: Rifle, Colorado... | reverse complement strand
GGCTCATGTGTAAACTTAGTGCAGAGCAACGAGAGCGGCAATGAACTTTGGTGAAATGCGTTTTAGATTTCTGCGGAATTCAGCCATTGCCACATAACCGCTGAGATAATCCTTGTGAACGCCTTTGAAAGGACGCAAGTAGTTTCGTACATCCGTCCACATGCCTTCAGCAGTGTTGGTGTGAACTTCTCGAATTCCATCGCCATCATCGTCACGAGCCCATTCATGTTCTGCATGACAAACAGTGGCGTGGTTTCGAATGATGTGATTGTACGCTTGCCATTCATCGGTATAGCTGGTGGTATCTTTTAGCGTAAACCGATGGACATGTGCCTCAAGCGTCTTTCGATCTGTGTGGGCAACGACGCGTAAGCGCACTTGCCCGCTTTCCCGTCCCACAGTTCCGACGATGGGAGGTCGGTCATTGTCGTATGTCCCGTGTCCACGTTTTTTGTTGGCTCGTCTTCGTGGCGGATCCTCGGGATCGGGGTGCAGTTCACCTTTTTTCCCCCGCATTTTGAAACATTTCGTCTGTTTCAGAATGGCTGTCGGGGAGGGGCGTTTTCGGTTGTTCGTTTTCTGCGTTGGCTTGCACTTTGTGGCGCATGGTCAACACAGTTTTGTAATTCAATTCCAGTTCAGCGGCTATTTCCCGGGTGGTCTCACCTTTGCAAATGCCTCGCATCAGCATCACAACTTGCATCGGTGTCCAATAGCAACCTTGAAACACAGTGCCGCTATACAGATTGTACACCGTGCCACAATCACAGCAACGATGTACAATCAAATCACTTGTTTGTGTGCGCCTGAATTCGCGAGACTGCGCCACTGGTTTTTGACAGACTGGGCAGTGCAAGCCTTTGGAATGAGAATGCTTGAGAACCCACTCAACACTGCTTTCATAATCCAGTAATTCGGTGATTGGAAATTCCATGACACGAGTTTACCATCTCATTGCACATTCTTTACACATGAGCCGAAAGGTTTTGCGAAAATGCGCCAGCGCGTCAGCTTGAGCAGTTCGGCATACACATACGGATTGCGATGCGCCAGATCGGACATGTCACCGAAGGTCATTTCATCCCAGGTCTCATACATGCTCGGATGAAAACATTCCCAGTTGCGCGCGAACTTTCCGCTTTTCGGATTGAACAGAGTCCAGCGCGATTGACCGGTGATGGGATTGACCTCCTGCGCGTCCGCTCCGCTATTGTGATTGAAAGGGGAGTGCTATTTATGGCAAGTCAAGCTTGGCCAGCACCTTTTCCACTTCATCAAGAAACTCACTGATTTCCACTGACCTTTTCCCTTCCTTGCTTGTGTCATGCTCTTCAGGCGTGCGATGAGTATGTCTGTGCCAATGGCCATCCAGTTCATCGCGAGCATACAAACGTTGACCGTTATAGATCAACGCCAAATTCGTAGTTTGATATCGGTCGTTTCGATAGATTTGAACAAACAAATCATGGGAAATATACAGGCGTATCTTGACGAGCCTTAGAGTCTGTTCGAGCACATCCATGCGAACAAAGTACTTGCGCCGCTTAACTTCCGTCCCTAAAGTGGCGGGTAAATCTGATGCCTTCACGCTTTTTTCCGTATAGCCTTGAGCCGCTTGATCTCATCTTGCATGTCCGCGATGCCTGTCTCAGCCAGTTCCCAGTCAAAGTAATCCTGCTCTGTTGTCGAATCAGGCTTGGAAGCAAGTATCTCTTTGCGAAAAGCAGCAAAGTCATGCGCATACTTCTTTTTGAACTCACGCGCCATTGTTTGATACTTGATCAGATTCTTCTGAGCACGTTCCAGCAATAATTCCACAATCGCCTGCTCAGGAGGTAGGTTTGGGAACAATCGCCGTGCACTGGATTCAATAGTAGCTGGTAAAGCCATAATTACCTCTTCCATTGATTATATCGCCTAACTTGCATAGCAACCTGGGCCTGCCCTTGCATGTTATTGATGAATATTCCCCACCAGTCCCAACTCAGGCGCGATCCTTCTCATTGCCAGAATTACATTCCCCACGTGCTCCCATAGCTCGATACCGAATTCCTGCGCGGCGTGTTCCATTTCAGCGCGGGATGTGCCCGCCGCGAAGGCTTTATCCTTCCATTTCTTTTTGACGGAAGAAGGCTCAAGGTCGTACAACGAACGCGATGGACGCACCAGTGCGACGGCGGTAATTAATCCCGTGATTTCATCGCAGGCGCAAATGGCTTTGCGCACTAATGTGTCGCGCGGCATGGACAGATGATCCGCATGACTCAAGATATCCTGGATGATCTCTTCAGGGACGCCGCGCTCGCGCAGGATCGGCGCACCGTCCTGCGGATGTTGTTCAAGAGTCGGGTGGATCTCCCAATCGAAATCATGAAGCAGGCCGATCAATCCCCATGTCTCCACATCTTCGCCGAACTTCTCAGCGTAGAAGCGCATGGCGGCCTCGACGGAAAGCATGTGGCGGACAAGTCCTTCATTTTTTACAAATTCACGAGCAAGGGCAAGAGCTTCAGCGCGGGTCATAACTACCTATACTTTGTCACTCTGAGCGCAGCGAAGAGTCTACCGTTTAAATGCGAGACTCTTCAGTCGCCCGGTTTCGACACCTGCACTCCCTGGCACTGCCCGCCAGGACAAGTGTGCGTGCGGTGCAAGTGTACGCCGCTCCGCGGCTACTCAACCAACGGCTCCTTCAGAGTGACATGATTGAAATCATTTAGAAACTCGTCGAAGTTTCCAATCCATATTGCGTTGCGAGTTCATCGAGCAGGGCCTCCACATCATCAAGGAAACGATCCAATCCTTCCACGCGCGCTGCGAAGCCGGGAGCGGTCAAGCCCAGTTGACCGCAGGTAGAGCGCCATGATTCCAAGGCAGGTTCAGGCAGAACATCGGCGGCAAGGGTCCATGTTTGCAATAACGGCCAGAGCGCGGCGCGTGGGTTATCGCTCACAAGAATTGCCTGAATCGCCTTCTCGTAGTAATTCAGGCGCGCGGGATGGATGCGCGGGTCCACGCGATTGCTTTCCATTGCAGATTCAAACGCCAGTTTCCATTCCGGCATCCATGCACTCATGATGGATGGATCCAATTCAGAGGCGCCCAGCAAGCTAATTAACCCTGCGTTCATTTCCGGACGTTGAGCCGTTTCGGCTCTCGACGTGAACTCCAGCATCAGACGGCGCTCCTGCAACGGCGGGCCCGAGAGTTCCGCCACGGCATTGACCGCGTGATACAGTGACTTCATGTACTGCGCCACATCCTGCGGTGTGACCGTATCGCCGGTCTCAAGCAGGTCGCGCCAGATCTGGCGTGCGTGTGAGAGCAGAATGCGGGAACGCTGCAATGCAGGAGCCGGCGCATTGAACTCAAAACCCGCCCGCAATCCAGCCTGCACAAACTCGAAGAACTTCTCACGCTCGTAAAGAAGCAGAGGATCATACATCTCCCAGCCCAGCCACGGGTCGAGGCGCAGCTCGCGGGGCCGCTTGAACTCAGTCCTGGCACGGCGACTGATATCCAGGTGGAAATCAGGCGTGAGTCTCACAAATTCGCGCCTGTGCTTTGGCTCGCTGGCGTGGACAAAGATTACATCAATATCCGCCGTGCCGCCCAGGATGGGATCTGTATCGGAGGCAAGCGCGCCTGTCAGATACGCAGCAATGATATCGGGATCGTTGAAGGCGCGCTGTTGCGCGGTCTCTTTGGCGATTCGGATCAGTGATTCACGCGTGACTCGCATAAGGCTCCATTATTCGTCCTGACTGTGCTGGACGAAGTTTGTCGTCGAAGGGCGACTTTTCCAAAAACATGCGCTTCGTCTGCGCTCGCCTAGCGGCTTACTCCGCTCAGCGCGAATTAATCAGGCAGGGGCAATGTCTGTTGAAAAGGCGGCAGGCTAAGGCTTTGTCTGATGCGGTTCTCTATCAATTTCAAATCTTCAGGGTTCTGGATAACGTTCAGGTTATTTGTATCAACGATCAAAACGGGCGCATGGTCAAAAGGCTTTGCAAAGAAATCGTCGTAAGCGTGATTGAGTTCGTCAATATAAGAGCGTTCCATTTGCCGCTCATAAGAACGGTCGCGCAAGGCAATGCGCTGCATAAGCGTATCGGTGCTGGCTTGCAAGTATACAAGCAAATCCGGTTTTTGGATTTTCTCCGCCAGCGCTTCATGTACTTTGTAATACATGTCGAGTTCGTCACCTTTGAGATTGATGCGTGCAAAGAGAGCATCCTTGGCAAATGTGTAATCAGCAAGGAGGTTTCTGCCAGTTGAGATCATTTCGTTCACGGTGCGCCGCTGTTGATGATAGCGGCTCAACAGAAAGAATATCTGCGTTTGAAACGCATATCGCTCGCGGTCGCTATAGAAATCGGAGAGAAACGGATTCTCCTCAAAGACCTCCAAAAGTATTTCGGCGTTAAAAGTATTTTGAAGAAGGCGGGCCAGGGTGGTCTTGCCGACTCCGATGACCCCTTCGATGGCAATATACATGGGCAGGCTCCCGGAGTGAAGTGAGTTAAGGATACCATAACCCTTCGACTTCGCTCAGGGTGTGTCAGGTGTCCAGTTTCATGAAAGATGAAAGAGGAACATGTGAAAAGAAAAGCCCTCACCATTTGGCAAGGGCTGACTGATCGCTGTTCACTGATTACTGAACATTGGCCACTTCCAACTCTTCCTGTTTCTTGAACTGGCTCATATACAGGTCGTAATAGAAGCCTTGTTTTGCCAGCAGTTCGTCGTGCCTGCCGCGTTCGATGATCTGACCATCCTTCAATACCAGGATCACATCTGCGTTGTGGATGGTTGACAGGCGATGGGCGATGACGAATGCCGTGCGACCTTCAAGCAACTGGTCGAACGCTTTTTGGATAAGACGCTCGGTTCGTGTGTCCACGCTCGAGGTGGCTTCGTCCAAAATGAGGATGCGCGGGTCTGCAAGCGCGGCGCGCGCAATGGAAAGCAACTGGCGTTGTCCCTGTGAGAGGCCTGAACCGCGTTCGCCCAGAACGGTCTGATATTTATCGGGCAGACGTTCAATGAACGAATCGGCATTCGCGAGCTTGATGGCGGCCATCACTTCCTCGTCGGTCGCATTTGGTCGTCCAAAGCGGACATTTTCCATCACAGTCGTACTGAACAGGAATGTATCCTGAAGAACGATGCCAATCTGTTCGCGCAGACTCTGCATGCTGACGTCGCGCACATCAATGCCGTCGATTTTGACCGAGCCATTCGTCACATCATAGAAGCGCGGGATCAGGTTGATGATGGTCGTCTTGCCCGCGCCGGTCGGGCCGACGATGGCGATAGTTTGCCCGGGTTGCGCGGTGAATGAAACATCTCTTAAGACAGGCACGCCATCTTCATAGGAGTGGGTCGCCTGCTCAAATTCAACCAGACCCTTGATCTCAGGCATTTCCTGCGCGGCAGGCTTATTGTTCACAGCAGGCTTTTCATCGAGAATGGTGAAGATACGTTCCGCGCCCGCAATGGCGTTTTGAATATTCGTCCAAAGAACTGCAATTTGTTGGATGGGCTGGTTAAAGCGTTGGACATATGCAAGAAAGGTCACAACCAACCCAAGCGTGACCGTTGTGCCAAAGAGTGTTTGTCCTTTGAGCAGGTACCATCCGCCCACGCCCGTAACGATCGCCAGCGCAACATAAGATAGCGCTTCCAACGTCGGGGCAAGCGCAGAGGTGTATGCCACGGCGCGCACATTTGCATCCCGGTTCGCGGCATTGACCTCCTTGAACTGTTCGATGTTTTCATCCGCACGATTGAAAGCCTGCACCTCGCGCACTGCCGCAATGCTTTCCTGCAACTCGGCATTGACATTGCCTATTTCTTCGCGCGATATACGGAAGGCTTTGCGCGCCTGCCCGGAGAAGTACAAGGTTGCGAGGAACATGACCGGCGCAACAGCCAATGACAGCAAAGCGAACGGCAGATTGGTGGTGACCATGTTATAGGACACCCACACCAGGGATAGAATGCCCCCAAAGACGTTGACCAGCGCGAATGAGAAAGCCTGCTCGATGGCGGTCGTATCGTTGGTAATGCGGCTCATCAAGTCACCTGCTTCGTGCTCGGAGTAATAACTCAGTGAGAGGCGATGCAATTGCTCGAATACTTCCACGCGCAGGACGCGCAACACGTGCTGGCCCGTCCATGCCATGGTGAAGAAGGTCAGGCCTGTAAGGATGGCACCGAGAACAAACAAACCGATCATGACCATGATAAGACGGAACAAGCCTTCAGTGCGTTGGTCGCTCGTCATGTTCGCGGGGTCAGGAGTCTGGTATCCGCCGAGGGAGAACGCGTTATAAATGAGTTTGCGTGTGGGCGATAACGTGGACGGATCGTTCGTGGCAAGGTAACAGCTGGATGAGGTTTGTTCGGACGGCGAACCAGCCTGGGCGTCGCCCTGAGCCTGTCGAAGGGGTGCGAAGGAAGCGACTTCTCCAAATGCGGAAGCACCCGCCGGGACGAGGAAACAATCCGTTGCCTGACCCGTCAATTCGGGAGTCGTCACCTGAGTCCAGGTTGAAACAACAACGAAGACGACTGCCAGCGCGATCATATACCAGTACTGGATGAAATATTTGCCAAGCCGGGCGAGGGTTTCACTCAGCGCGCGCGGCTTGATGGTTTCCTGATTCAGCATGCCACCGAAGCGGCCGTGACCCATCATTGGCTAATCCTCCTGTAACAGACCCTGAAGGTTTTAAGTTGAAAATTCCTAATCATGTTGATGCCCTGTAAGAAACCGTTAGGGTCTCTGAGTTTCTCGTAAAAGTTGAGAGTTGTAAATTTCCGCGTAGATGGGGCTGTCTTCCATCAGGTCGGCGTGATTGCCCTGCGCGACGATCGCACCCTTTTCAAGAACAAGGATCTTATCGGCATTGATCACAGTGCCGATGCGTTGCGCAATGACGAACGATGTGCGGCCATACATGAGTTGATCGAGTGCTTTTTGAATCTGCGCTTCGGTGTTGAGGTCAACGGACGAGGTTGAGTCATCCAGGATGAGGATGCGCGGGTTGAGAAGCAGGGCGCGCGCAATGGCGACGCGTTGCTTCTGTCCGCCAGAGAGTGTCTGACCGCGCTCACCGACGTGCGTGTTGTAACCATCGGGAAAGGATATGATGAAGTCATGCGCGGCCGCAGCTTCTGCAGCAGATTCGATTTCCGCCTGCGAGGCGTCGGGTTTGCCAAAGGCGATGTTCTCGCGAATCGTCCCACCGAACAAGGTTGTTTCCTGAAGAACGATCCCAATTTGTGAACGAAGCGAATCGAGAGTCACATCGCGTAGGTTATGGCCATCGATCGTGATCCTGCCCTCGCTCGGGTCATAGAAGCGCGGCAACAGGTTGATGATCGTCGTCTTGCCTGACCCTGTCGCACCGAGCAGCGCGATCGTCTCACCCGATTTCGCTTCAAACGAGACGTTATTCAAAACGGGTTCACCTCCACCGAAATAACGGAAGGTCACGTTCTCGAATTTCACATTTCCATTCACTGCGGGGAGTTTGATTGCGTCAGGCTTATCCACGATATCAGACCTGGCATCCAGAATCTCAAAGATACGCTCGGCGGAGGCGCCAGCCTGTCCCATTTGCGTGATGATCATGCCGAACATCATGATGGGGAAGAACAGATACATCAAGTAGAGGGAGAACTCCTGCCAGGCGCCGAGACCAAGCGTGCCCGCGATAATTTGCTTGCCGCCCACATAGAGGATCGCGGCCTGTCCGAGATTCGCCACCAAAAACACGAACGGGAACATAAAGGTGAACAAGCGCGAGACCGCGATCTGCTGGTTCATCGTCGCATCCGCCGCATGTTTGAATTTTGCCTGCTGCTCCTTCTCACGCGTAAAGGCCTTGATCACTTTGATACCCGCCAGGTTCTCCTGCAACACCGTGTTCAAGTGAGACAACTTCTGCTGCACTTTGGTGAACATGGGCTGGGCAAGGCTCGCAAAGATGACAAACATTACCATCGCAACCGGCAGGATGGGCATGGCCGTCCATGCAAGCGAAACGTTTGATGTAAACAAAATAATGATCGTGCCTGTCAGCAGGATCACCGCGCCCACGAGCTGCAAGAGTCCCTGACCGATGAACAAACGCACTTTCTCCACATCATCGGTCGCGCGGATCATCAATTGTCCCGTCTGATTTTTGTCGTGATATGAGAAGGAAAGGTTTTGGATTTTCGCATACAGGTCATTGCGCAGATCATAGGCGACAGCCTGCGAATTTTTCTCCGCCCAGAATGCCTGCAAAAATGCAAAGATGCCGCGCAATGCCGCGAAGATCACGATGGCAACCAACGCATATAAGAGGACCTGCGGAGCGCTGGTGACCTCCGCTTCCAACTGGACTTTGAGCTGGTCCAGCGTTAAGGAGGTTGGTCTGCCTGTAGCTTCGAGAATCTTCGGCAATGCCGCGCCGACGAATTGCGCGGGGATCTGATCAAGGGCTTTCAAAATCTGATCCGAGATATAGCCGCTTGTCACTGCATCAATGACGTTGCGGATCATGCGAGGCACCGCCAGTTGAGAGAGTGTGGCAATGACAAGAAAAATATACGGTAAAAGAGCCTGACGTTTATAGTTCGTCAGGTATTTGATGGCGCGTCCGATGCCCTTGAATGAGGGTCGCTTGCCGCCGCGTCCGCGGGTTTGGGGTCGGGTCATGGTTGCTTGCAAGGTGAAAGTTCCTCTCTAAAAGTATTTCCTATAATTATGTCATGCTGAGCGGAGCGAAGCATCTCTACTCCGAAAGTACGAGACTCTTCGGTCGCAACAGGCGCTCCCTCAGAGTGACATGGTGTTTATGGAGTGTATGACTTCGTTGTGAATTACGTGCCAAGAGTTTGGGGATATTAAGCCACCGGTTGAACCAGTTCTGCTTCAAGTTCCTGCGCTGCGCGAGTCATGATGTTCAGCGCTTCACTGACCTGAACGCGTTCTTCTACAGTTAACCTCTCTGCGAGTTGATCGACCCAGCGATAACGTTCTTCAATTCCCCGCTGGATCAGTTCTTTGCCTCTATCGGTAAGATTTAAGAGTTTGGCGCGGCGGTCGTGCGGGTCCTCCTCGCGCTTGATAAAGCCACTCTGAACTAGTTTATCCACCAGTTGACTGGCGGCGGCGGCGGTAACCTCAAACCGCTCGCTGATCTCAGACATCCCACATGCGCCGCGATAATGCAACTGCATCAGCACGCTGAACTGCGGCATGGAGAGTCCCGTTGATTTTGCAAAGAGACCCCAGCCTCGCATGGAGCGGTGCATAAAAACATCCATCCATGAGCGAATGGCTTGCGAAAATTGGACCGATCTCGTCATAGTTAGCCTTCTTTTTAGTTAAGTACGCTTAACTTTATGCGCTAGTTAAGTATTTGTCAAGGAAGGAGGAGATAAGAGGATTATTAGAGAATTCAAAGTGGCTAAAGCAGGGAAGCCAGCTATACTAACGCCATCTCACCCATCAAACACAAGGAGAACCAATGGAAATCGAAATCTTGCACCGCCCATCCTATTCGCTGGCAGCTGCCAAATTGTCGCCAAACGAACGTATTCGCGCGGAAGCGGGCGCGATGGTCAGCATGAGCAATGGAGTCAATGTTGAGACCAAAGCCGAAGGCGGAATCCTCAAGTCACTGGGACGTGCCATGCTTGGCGGGGAATCTTTCTTTCAGAACTTCTTCGTAGCCTCCGCTCAAGGTGGTGAGGTGACACTTGCTCCCGAGCTTCCGGGTGACATGATGTTGATCGAATTGAGGAGCAGAAAGTTGATGATCCAGGCTGGCTCATACGTGGCTTCCGAAAACGGCGTGGAACTGACCGCCAAAGTCAGCGTGAAGGCATTTATGTCAGCGGAAGGCATTTCCATGCTCGAAGCATCGGGTACTGGCAAACTGCTTGTCTCATCCTATGGGGCGATATTCGAACGCACTATTGGTAATGGCGAAAAATACGTAGTGGATACTTCCCACCTCGTCGCGTTTGATGCGGGCATGGGTGTAGTGCCAAAAACAGTCGGTGGGATTAAGTCCACGCTGTTCAGCGGCGAAGGTCTTGTCGTGGAGTTGACAGGTCCCGGTATGATCTATATGCAGACGCGCTCCCCACAGGCATTGATCAACTGGATCATTCCGCAGTTGCCGAAGCCGGAAGTAAAAAGTTCATAACAACAAGATTGGGGAGTGGTGAAGAGCGACTCCCCAATCGAGTGCAGGTAGTGGGAGGGTCGTGGAATGAAGCGAGTACATGTGCACGTCATAAATGGATCACGCGCGCTGGAAGCTTATGTCAAGGGGAGTGAAATGAGAAAAACGCAGGTGTTCTTTGCTTCTTCACCCAATGCACAATCCTAACCTTCCCCAAATCCATGTGCGGGTGGTAATATCTTATAATCTCACGGTTTCTCACCAAGTGGCTTATTTCTGTTCAGTCACATTTGTTTTAGTCAGAGAATGTCAACAAGGCAACTGTTGACTGAACATTAATTGGCTCTATAACGTCTGGGATATATGCAGCAAATCTTCATCAGCTATTCACGCAAGGATATGGGCTTCGCCCGCAAACTCGCTGGGGATCTCGAAAAGGCCGGGTACGATGTCTGGTGGGATATCAGCGACCTGCGAGGCGGCGACGACTGGGTACGCGTCATCCCGGCCGCGATTGAGTCGAGTCAGTACGTTATCATCGTGTTGTCGCCAAATTCCGTTGAGTCTGAATGGGTGAGGAAGGAATACACCCAGGCGCTGTCGTTGCGCAAGAAGATCATTCCCATCATGCTTGCAGCAACCGGTGTGCCCTTCGCGCTTAACACCATCAATTATGTAAACTTCACATCGGGCGAATACGTTGATAATCTCAAGAACCTGCTGACCGCATTGGGATATACCGGCGAGCCGCCTGTCCAGGCAAAGAAGCCTCTGTTGCCCCTACCGCCTGCGCTTCGTCAGTACGCCATTCCCATTATGGTCGGGATTGTAATTCTGCTGGCGCTGGCGTTGAATTTCTTTCTCACCCCCACGCCGCCTGTTACGCCAACACCGACGCCCTCGATCCTTCCGCCAACGACTCCAGAAGTGACCTTAACGCCGGAACCTGATACACCGACTGCGAGTTCTACTGCCAGCACTACTGCTACTCTCACGCCCACCACGACTCTGACATCCACACTCAAACCGACGTTGACCTCATCACCAACAAAGCCCATCTTTGAAACTATAACCTTTTGTGTCAATTCACTATATGCAAATACCATCAATGTTCGCAGCGGGCCCGGAACCAATTACGCGCGGCAGGGGGAACCGCTGGAAGTGGAGAGATGCCTCAAATTCAGGGCACGCAACGAGGATGAGACCTGGCTGCTGGTGGCGCCCGGACAACTGGACCCGACGCTTCAACAGTATGAAGGTGGATGGATTTTTCGAGAACTACTGGGGTTGGGGACCACTGGTTCGATTGATTTGCCTGCTGTGACATTGACCCCAACGCCCACGCCCAGCGATACCCCCACCATCACGCCGACTTTCACGCGCACACTAACGCCTACGCTCACCGATACCTCAACACTCACGCCCTCACCGTCGGATCCAGACACATCGACTCCGACGGATACTCCCACACCTTAATTGCGTGGAGTTGTCCTAACTCAGCGCGCGATTCCTTTTGGGCATAGAGTCAATCATAACCGCGCGACCAGCCCAAAGTCTGAGGGGAGAAGCGAGTACATGTGCGCGTCGTAAACCGATTTGCCAACTACCATCCGGTTCAATAAAATCCCTTCATAGTGTGCGCCAATCTTTTCCGCGACACGCATGCTGGTCTGATTCCCAACGGCGATTACGATCTCCACTCGAACCAACCCCACCTTTTCAAACGCGAAACGCGCAGCAAGCTGCGCGGCGCGTCCCGCAATGCCCTGTCCATGCCGAGTCCTGCGCACCCAGTAACCGAGGTTGCAATACTGGTATACGGAATGAATACTGCTCAATGTACATCCGCCAAGGATTTCGTCACTGCGGGTGATGGCAAATGCAAAGAGCGTACGTTCCTCCCCGCGCGCCTGTGTGATCATGATATATTCTCTGGCAGTTGCCTCGGTATAAGCTTCGTTCGCCCAGGACATCCAGGGACTGAGTTCATTCAATGACTCATGCACAGCCTGATATAACTGGGTTGAATCTTCAAAACGAAACGGACGAAGGACGATCTCGCCATCAATCAGCTCAATCGAAGAAGACATGACCCGCTCCTTACAGAGTACTGCGCCAGTATCTGAACTGGAATTTTGGTTTTTTATTCCGCCATACGCAAAAAACAGGTTGAGAGGTTTATGCAACAAGCAGTAAACGAAAACCACGGAGACAATGTGCCTCCGTGGCCTGCATTTAAAGCCTTACGTTGTAATATATTCCCTCAAACTATGTTCCACCGCATACGCCGCGGCTTCTGCACGATTATTTACTCCAAGTTTCGACAGGATGCTCGAAACGTAATTCCGCACTGTGCCTTCTCCCAGGAATAACTGCTTGGCAATCTCACGGTTCGTCTTGCCTTCGGAAACCAGCAGAAGCACATGCTTCTCCTGCTGGCTCAAATGCTGGAAAGCTGAGGCCTCCTCTTCCTTCACCGCGCGGCGTACTTCCTGGAATACACGCTGGGTCACAGCCGGGTCAAGGAGTGCTTCGCCGCGTCCCACCGCTTCGAGCGCCTTCACCAGATCATCGCTCCCGATCTGCTTGAGGATATATCCCGACGCGCCGGCCCGGATCGCGGAGAACAGCATCTCATCCTCTGCATACGATGTGAGCATGATCACTTTCACGTTCGGGTGCTTGTTGATGATCTGCTCACAAGCCTCAATCCCGGAGGTGCCTGGCAGGCGGATATCCATCACCACCACATCTGGCCTCAGGGTCTCTGTTTTCTCAATGGCTTCACGCGCCGAACTCGCTTCACCCACCACATCGAACTGCGAATGGCGCTCGAGCAAAGATTTCAATCCCACACGGACCACTTCATGATCATCCACAAGGATAATTCGTTGTTTGGCAGGTTGCTTTGGCATGCCCCGATTTTACCCCAAATACTCCAGATTCTCATAAGAATACATGCTTTCTTTTGGAGAATGTCCCGCATCTCAGAGGTTTCACCCGGCATACCCGAGGGGCGCTTAGCCAGTGGACGTTTGATTTATTCTTTCTTCCTTTTGTAGTCTACAAAACGATAACCAACACCGCGCTCGGTGAGGATGTATTTCGGGTTGGCAGGGTCCTTCTCGAGTTTCTGGCGCAGATAGTTGATATATAAACGAACATAGTGCGGCTCATCGCGGTATTCGTATCCCCAGACTTTTACGAGCAACTGATCATGCGTCACGACCCAGCCCGCGTTTTGAACCAGATGATAAAGCAGGCGATACTCAGTGGGGCGCAGTTTGACCAATTTACCTTCAAGCCATACTTCGCGGCGGTCAAAATCAATTTTGAGGCGGTCATCCACTTCAATAATCTCGTGCATTGAGCCGCCCGCTCCCTCGGTGCGGCGGATCACCGCTTTCACACGACTGACCATCTCACGCGGGCTAAAGGGTTTGGTGATGTAGTCATCCGCACCCAGTTCGAGTCCACGGACGCGGTCGTCCTCCTCCCCCTTCGCGGTGAGCATGATAACAGGCACATTGTTTCCCTCACGGATGGTCTCAAGCACTTCGAAGCCATCCAGGTCGGGCATCATGACATCAAGCAGAATAAGATCGGGGGGCACGTCTCGTAATTTCTGGAGCGCCTGCCTGCCATTGAAGGCCTCTGTAACCTGAAAACCATCATGCTCAAGATTCATGCGGATGAAACGTACCATGCGCTCCTCATCATCCACGACGAGAATGCGGCGGCGGTCAAACTCTTCGGACATGGATTATTCCCTTACAAAGCCGATCAGGCTTTCTTCCTCTTCGCTTTCAAGAATTTCAATCAGGGTCAGTCTGTCAATGGGCCAGATCACCTTGACCACGTTATGTTCGAGGTAATGGATATCCTTTCCATCGCGCATGCGTGGGTTACTGACCGTAATGATCGTATCGGTGGATTTCGGCAATTCTTCGATCTCGCCCAGGACGGATGATTCACCGGCAATATGCAAGATGACAGAGTAAGCCATGGTTCGACACCTTTCCAAAAAACCACTCGATCAGATGTTACGAAGCAAAATCTGGATTTTGAGTTTGCCAAGCGCGACGATATCACCGTGATTCAGGGACTCCTCCGTATGCGGATTAAGACGGCGTCCATTCAAATAAGTGCCGTTGGAGGAGCCAAGGTCCATCACCATCACGCGGTTCGCGTCACGTTTGACCACGGCGTGCAGGCGCGAAACACCAGATGCATAAGCCTGATACGGCGTCAGGTCTATATCGGGCATGATCGGCTGGCCTTCACTGAGCCTTCCCAGCGTGAATTCATTTCGGGATGCAAGCGGTACGATCTTTCCGCTGTCCATAAGGTGCAGGGAGAGCCAGCTATTGGCAGGAACAGCCGGAGTCTCAGGACGGGGAGCTTTACTTTTCAGCTCATTCTCGATCTGTTCATCGGTTATTGCCTGGGTGATGAGTGTTTCCACGCCATCGAGTTGTGCTCCGCATTCGGCGCAAAACATGGCTCCTGCGACGTTCTTATGCTGACAATTTGAACAAATGATCATGAGAGCAGCTCCTTTTTGGGCGACGCAAATAATAAAGCCCGCGTGCCATAGTTTATCTTTTTGCTTCCCTCATCTGAGAGGGTATGTTGTTTTTGCAGGTGATCCACTTCCAGCAGAATCGTCTGGGCCAGGCTGCGCTCGCCCTGTGTCAACAGATTCGATGCCAGGGCCTGTAATTGTCGCGTGGCTGTATCAATATGGCCTCTTTTAATCTCGTTGCGTGCGCGTTCCTGCATACGGTACAACATCAATCTCGATAAAGCCCGGACAATTTCGGGGGGAGGTGGTACAGCCTCAGGTGAATCTGATACCGGGCGACCAAGGCGCATCCGAAGCGCAGGCACAGGCAGCGCATGGGACGCGATCGAAACCTTGAGAGAGCCATCCAGAAATATCATTGAATTCGATTTTACCGCTTTTGGCTGAATCATGTACTCAAAAATGACATGAGTGGATGTATCCTGCAATATGGAACCCAGGTGAAGCGTGTTCTCATTCAGCACGATCGGGGAGGGGTCGGGCTGGATGCGGAACGCATAGGTCAACTCTACATCCTCAATTGGCGCAAGCTCAAGTGTAACATCTTCGGAATAGGTATGGGCGAGAGCATTGAACTTTTCAAGCAGGAGTCGTTTAATATCCTGCGGTTGGGCAATGTAGGCGCTGCTGCCGCCTGTGCGTGTTGAAAGGACATCGAGAAAAATATCATTCCATTCCTGTCCAATCCCCATGCCACTGACGCCTATTCCACGCTCAGCAAGTCCTGGTGCCAGGGCAAGACATTCCTGTTCATCGCCATACGTATGACCATCGGTCAGGAGAATAATATGATTAATGCGCTTGGAATCAAGGCTGCGCATCACTTCCCTGATGCCCAATTCCAGTCCCTGAAGCATCTCCGTCGCGCCAGAAGGCTGGATCATTTGAATTTTCGCTTCAAGACGCGTACGATCCTGTAGGTAAGAGGCGGGAATAATGACCTCGGCGCGATCACTGAATGCCACAACGCTTAGAATGTCCTGCGACCTGAGATTGCGCAACACCTGTATGGCTGCCGACTTGACGGTATCCATCTTCTCACCCTGCATGGAGGTGGAACGGTCGAGCACAAGGCAGACATTCAGCGGAGGAGCGGGTGCCTGGCGAGCCTCTGCAGGCGCTTCAATTTCCAGGATGATGTAGAGCATTTGCGGCTCGTCCAGCCGGACCAGATTCGGACGACTGTAAAGGATGCGGTGCTCGTATGGAAGGATGGGTTTTTCCTCAGGTGGCAGTGTGGCATCGTATTGGGCGCGACGTTTGGGATTGGAGAGGATTTCGTAGGCTTGCTGCACGTCCAGAAATATTTCCGTTTCACCTGCGGCTGTGTTTTTATCGGGGTGGAGTTTTTGTGCGGCCTCGAAATATGCGCGCTTGATCTCTCCCTGCGAGGCATTCCGCATGATTCCCAGAAGAGCGTAATAATCCTGCTGAAGAGCCGACATAACTACCCGATTAATTGGATGATGATCACACTGATATTATCAGGACCACCCGCCGTATTTGCCGCGCTGATCAGGTTCTGGCAGGCACGCTGAAGATTGGGCGCATCAACTACGGACCGAACAAGATCCTGCTCAGAGACCACACCCCACAAACCGTCACTGCAAAGCATCAAGAAACCGGGCTGAGGGAAGCCAAGTGTAAAGATATCAGGATCCAGGATTTCACCCTGACCGAGCGCACGGTATAACACATTGCGGTGTGGATAATTCGCGGCCTCCTCGGGGGTGATATGCCCCAGTTCCTCGAGTCGTTTCACAAGCGAATGGTCGCGCGTGATCGGTTCAATCCGTCCATCGGGATAAACAAAATAGGCGCGGCTATCGCCGACATGAGCGATGGTGATCTGCTGGCCAAGCACCAGCGCGGCGGTCAGGGTGGTTCCGCTGCCCGGGGCTTCCCTCTGAATGGCGCGCTGGGCCTCGCTCACAGCGGCCTGCATGATCTCCTGAAACGATTCATCCATCGTATCCGTTTTGACATGGAAGAGGTAGGGATGAAATTTGCGCAGAACATAGCCTGCCACCGTGCGGATCGCCGCATTGCTCGCAACTTCCCCGAATTGGTGTCCGCCCATGCCATCCGCAACAATATAAAGACCAAATGGTAAATTCCCTGAATTGCCTGCCATGGTCGTTGTGAGCGCAAGCAGGCTATCCTCATTCAGTTCGCGTTGCTTACCCACGGATTGCCCGCAACTGGAAATAAGCTGTTGAAGATCAAAACGCGGATTCTGATTATTAACAATCGTTTGAATCTGCTGTTCTGTGAGAGGAGCAGTGTTGGCAACATCCTGAGCTTTGTGAGGGGATTGCTTGGTACCAAATAGCCAGCCCAATAACCGGCGGAAAAATTTATCCACAAGAACTCCTTCTCAAGCAAGCAACGCGTAGATCTGATGATCGGTGGAGCCCACGTACACAATATCATTATATGCCAGCGGCGTACCCGTGATGGGACCTTCCGTTCCAAATTTCCAGCGCAGACGGCCCGTGCGATATTCAAGACAATAGAGATTGCCATCCACTGAGCCACAGTAGAGCGAATCCTTATAGATCACCGGAGATCCATTCACTTGATGCTCGGTGCGGAAACGCCATACTTCCTTGGAACTTTTAGTATCCACAGCATATATAAAACCATCCGCCGCGCCGACAAAAACCATCTCATCCATAATGCACGGCGTACTGATGGACGACTTGCCGAGACGAAACCGCCAGATCACCCACCCGTTGCGCGGGTCGAGTGCATAGAGCGTACCATCCAAAGATGAAAAATACAATGTCTGAGGTGTCGCGACGGTAGATGAAGTGATGGCACGCTTGGCACGGAAACGCCACTTCAATTCACCGCGGAAGTCCACCGCATAATAATCACCGGTTTCACAACCCGCATACACCAGCTCATTCATCACGAACGGGGTCGAACGGACAAAATCCGCCGTTTCAAATTTCCACGCCATTCGCCCTGTGTTCAAATTGATCGCATGAAGATAATTATCATCCGAACCGATAAAAATGTGCCCTTCAGCGATGCGCGGCGAAGAACGGATTGGGGCATTGGTGTAATACGTCCACACCACCTTGCCGGAGCGGGCGCTGACCACATGGAGACGTCGATCCTCCGAGCCGATAAAAACATTTCCTTCGAACAGGGCCGGGCGTGAGACTATGCCTCCGTCCGTAGGATACTTCCACTGGAATGTTCCATCGGCCGCGCTAAGTGCATAAAGATTATTGTCATATGAACCTATAAAAAGTGTGCCTTCGAAGATGGCTGGTGTACCGCGGATTTCATCTTCGCATTTAAATGACCACAAGGGCTTGACCCCGCTGCTCACTATGGGACCCGTCCGTGGCCCCATGTTCACAAGCGCGCCGGTCTTACGGGCAACCGCCATGAGCGCCTGCCTCATATCCGCCGCGCTGCGGAAGCGGCTCTCAGGACTGTACTCCAGAGCCGTGTTGACAACTGCTTCCAGATCTGACGAAACGGCGGAGTTGATCCGGCGAAGCGGACGTTCCGCAAATGAGAATGGCGGCTCAAGGCGAGGGTCGCGGCGTGTCAACGCGTGGTGGATGGTGGCGCCAAGTGCATAGAGATCTGCTGAAGGCGTGGCCTCGCCGCGATATTGTTCGGGAGGCGAATATCCCTCGGTGCCGATCATCGTCCCCTTGATGCCTGATTGGAACGTCTTGGCAATTCCGAAATCCACCAGCATCACACTGCCATTGTGATTGATCATCACGTTCGACGGCTTCATGTCACGGAAGATGATTGGGTCCGGTTTATGTCTGTGCAGATAGTCCAGCACGTCACACAAATCAATGGCCCAGCTCAGCACCTGGGGTTCGGGCAGGAATCCACTTGTTTCATTGATGATGGCTTCCACATCCTTGCCGTGGATGAACTCCAACACCAGATAGGACCGGCTGTCCAAAGTAAAGTAATCATAGATACGAGGAATGGAAGCGTGATGAAGGGTTGCCAGTAAATTGGCTTCCCGCTCGAAATTCTGGACAATCGTCTCACGCACAAGAGGGTCAGGAGCAGTGTTGATCATTTCCTTCACTGCCACCAGTTTGGTCACGTTTGGGAAATGCATGTCACGGGCGCGATACACTGATCCCATTCCGCCAATGCCTATCACTTCCTGAATCGAATAGCGATGGGCAAGCGTAACACCTGCCTGAAGTTGACGTTGACGGGGAGAACCTTGATCACCCCGATCATCGGATAATTCAGGGAATATTCTTGTCTCCAGGGCGTTTCTCCTGTTCTGTAAATTATAGTTTGCAGTGCTGGGTTTGACAACCGCACAAACGGATGTAACATTTCAATTTCGTGCATGTATTTGCCGATTCCGAAGGAAAATCCCCTGCCCTTGCGGGGAACTTCGTTCTAAGGCACAATAAAAGCATTGTGAAAGTCCTTGCATTAAGCGATGAAGTTGTCGAACGCCTCTACAGCCTGTGTGACAGGGGATATTTCGGCGATATCGAATTGATTCTGGGATGCGGGGACCTGCCCTATGATTATCTTGAAAATCTGGTCACCTTTTTGAACGTGCCTTTGCTATATGTGCCGGGCAATCATGATCCAAACTATGAATCAGGAAAACCTCTTACCTACGCGGAAGGCGGCTCGAACCTGGACTTGAAGTCGATGCGCGTTAAAAAATTCCTGATCGGCGGCTTCGGCGGATCGATCCGCTATCGCCCTCGTGGAACCAATCAATATACACAGACCGAAGCCTATTCCAGGGCTTTTCGCCTGCTGCCCCGTTTATTATTGAACCGTATCCATTATGGCCGCTCACTCGATATTCTGATTACACATTCCCCTCCTTTTGGGATCCATGACGACGATACGCAAGCCCACAGAGGATTGAAAGCCATCAACTGGCTGCTGCGCGTGGCAAAACCGCGGTATCACTTCCACGGACATACGCATTTCCAGCGCCGCAATATCTCTCCATCAGAGACAAACCACGGCCTGACGAAGATCATCAATATTTACCCCTATAAGATCATCGAAGCCAGCCACTAGCGCAGCTTACGCAGAACATCCCGCAGGTTGCTTAGCGTCCGGCCTTTTTTGAGATCGAACCTGCGGGACGATGCATAACATCAACCATTAAAACCATGTCAGATCAGATTTCCGAACAGGCACGCGCAGATTTCCAACGAGCGCGTTTCAAAGCCTTTATGAACCGCGTGTGGGGCGCCCTCTCGGGCCAGCCATCCACCCTGCTCTCCTATGACGAGATCAAGGAGAAATTGCACATCGGCGGGCCCATTTATCGGGGCGTAAAGACCGTTCGTGTGGATCAGATTGCGGGGAGTCTGAACCGTTATCACGAATTCGACCGCGTCTTCCTGCCAGCCAGCGACAGCCTCGCCACACGCTGGCAACGCGTCAACCGCGCGTTCTATCAGGAGATCAGCCTGCCGCCCGTCGTTTTGTATAAGGTGGGCCAGGTCTATTTCGTTGTAGATGGACATCACCGCGTTTCCGTCGCGCGCGAACAGGGACAGCTCTACATCGAAGCCGAGGTGCGCGAGTGTTCCACGCGCGTAAACATCACGCCAGACATCAAACCCGAGGACCTGGAAATCCTTGAAAGCAAGGTGAACTTCCTCGAGCGGACTTCGCTGGATTCATTGAAGCCGGATGCCAACATCAAGCTGACCATCCCCGACGGCTTCGACCGCATGCTGGAGCATATCGCCGTGCACCGCTATTTTATGGGCATTGACTGGAAGCGCGATATTTCTGAAGAAGAAGCAGTTGCCCACTGGTATGATAACGTCTACATGCCCGTCATCCATGTGATCCGCGACACGGATATCCTTAAGGAATTTCCCACCAAGACAGAGGGCGATCTATATCTATGGGTGCTCGACCATCAACGTTACCTCGTGGAGGAGGGCGAAGCGCTCAAGCCACCGGAGGACGCGGCGCGCACTTTTCTTGAGGATGAAGGTAAAAAGCCCGCCCGCAGGACGCGTTCTGATAAAGGCAGGAAGCGATAAAAGTAAATTCGAGGAGAAGACGTGACAGCAGAACATCCCCTTGCTGGAGTCTACGCTGCGGCGGTGACCCCCCTTCGCGAACGGCCCGATTCATCCCTGGACCTCGAGTCTGTTCCCCTTCTAATGAGCTTTCTCGCCTCGCGCGGTTGTCACGGGATGGTGCTCTTCGGCACCACGGGAGAAGGGCCTTCGTTCTCACCCACCGAGCGCGAAGCGCTGATGCGCTCTGCACGCGCCCACCGCGAACTCCTGCCTGGCTTCCGTTTGATCGCAGGCACAGGGACACCGAGTCTTTCAGAAACGATTGATCTCACCAGACTGGCTTTCGATCTCGGTTACGACGCTGTGCTGGTACTGCCGCCCTATTACTTCCGCAAAGCGACCGATGAAGGATTGTTCAACTGGTTCAGTGAAGTGATCAAAAAGGCTGTCCCTTTGAAGGGATATTTACTTGGTTATCACTTCCCCAATGTCGCAGGGATCGGATTCTCGATTGAACTGCTCGCGCGCTTAAAAGATGCCTTCCCTGCACAATTCACGGGCATCAAAGACTCATCGCACGACCCCGTTCTTGCCAGCAGTCTCGGCGAGAAATTCGGCTCCGATCTCGTGGTCCTCACCGGGACAGACTCTTACCTGCAACTCGCCATGCAAAACAAAGCCGCGGGATGCATCACCGCGCCCGCGAATGTCATCTCGCCCGATTTGCGTGAGGTATGGGACTTAATTCAGGAAGGCAAAGACGCTTCTGAAGCACAAATGCGCGTCACAAAAAAACGCGATATCCTCGATAAGTATCCGCCCTTCCCGCCGACGCTCAAAGCATTGCTTCATCGTTTACATGGCTTGCCGCGCTGGTCTGTCAAGCCGCCGCTGGAGGAGATATCTGACAATATGGAAGAACAACTTGTGAACGAAATGGCGGGAATCAAATAGACATTATTCAGCCCTGATCCAGCAATTCAAGAAATGTCTTCACCACTTTTGGATCGACGTCCGCTAAGTTGGGATTATACAAACTATTATCTGAGATAAATCAATGACCCATAAAAAGGATGTGCGAAATGCTGAAACGAACTTTGGGCAAAAGTAAATTGGAAGTGAGCGCGCTGGGCATGGGATGCTGGGCGATCGGCGGCCCGTGGACCTGGGCTCAGCCCGGAAAAGAACCTTACCCTGCGGGCTGGGGAGACACAGACGATGGAGAATCCATTCGCGCAATTCATGCCGCCATGGATATGGGTGTCAACTTCTTCGATACCGCTGCAAATTACGGAGCAGGTCACAGCGAAGTTGTTGTGGGGCGCGCACTAAAGGGCAGACGTGACAAAGTCGTGATCGCCACAAAGTTTGGGCATATCGTCAATGAGAAAGAGAAAACTGTCTACGGAGATCCCGATCAGATTATTAAAAACGTGCGGACGGATGTGGAGAACAGCCTGCGTCGTTTGCAAACCGATTTTATTGATATCTATCAATTA
>Ga0209002_10001033_pt1 | contig 22356 bp, 22 predicted proteins | sample Rifsed16ft2_FD_184010 | JGI IMG/M metagenome (GOLD analysis project Ga0209002, IMG submission 184010) | Soil microbial communities from Rifle, Colorado, USA - sediment 16ft 2 (version 2) | ecosystem: Environmental > Terrestrial > Deep subsurface > Rock core/Sediment | place: Rifle, Colorado... | reverse complement strand
ACATTGGTAGAATTCTGGCGCGGTGGTGGCGTTTACGTCACCCCGTTTCCAGATCCCCCTTTCAAACCGTGCGTGCGGATTTCCCGCACACGGCTTACCGACGGTCTTGACGGTGTGGCATTCGCGGGGTAACACACGGTGCCGCGCAGCCTGTACAGACCCATCTCCTCGTGCAGACGTTCGCGGGGCCACGCATCCCACCGGTATCGTGATCGCTGTCCGCCCCGCCGTTGCATCCACCCGACAAGACGGCGGTACACATACCCGTCGATGGTGTTGAACTTCCGGTCGGCGTTCCCCGTACGGAAGTAGTTGCCCCACCCCCGGAGAACCGGGTTTATGGACGCGATGACCTCCTTCACATCCTTTACCCCGCTCCGTCGCGCATCCGTAAGATCATGAACGCGCTCCCGGACCCGCTTCATCGCCTTGGGCGACGGCCACCGCTGCATGAAGTGCCGATGCGGCGCCCTCTGGATGCTGCGCCGCTTCCGAATCGTGCAGCCCAGGAAGGTAAAGCCCTCCTTCCCCCGTCTCAGGTCCACGATGCGGGTCTTCTCCGGGTGCAGCTTTAACCCCAAGCGCTCCATGATTTCCCGGACGCGCCTGTGCGCTTCCCTCGCCTGCGACTCGCTACGACACATCACCACAAAGTCGTCGCAATACCGCACCAGGAGCCCCAGGTGCTTGCACTCCCGCTCCCACGTGCGGTCGAGTTCGTGCAGGTAGATGTTGGAAAGAAGCGGCGAGATCACGCCACCCTGGGGTGTCCCAGACAGCGTCTCCCTCACCGTCCCGTCCTCCATCACCCCGGCCATAAGCCACTTGCGGATAAATGTAAGCACCCGCCGGTCCGAGATCCGCTCCGACACCATCACCAGTAGCTTTTCCCGGTCGATGGAGTCGAAATAGCTTCGGATGTCCGCGTCGAACACGAAGTTGTGGCCCCGGTTGCCCGCCTCGCGGATAGTCTCCAGGGCCTGCGTCGCGTTCCTCTTCGGGCGGAAGCCGTAACTTACCGGCAGAAAATCCGCCTCGAAGATCGGCTCGATGACCATTTTCGCCGCCATCTGAGCCACGCGGTCCCGAACCGTGGGTATCCCAAGCGGCCGCTGCTTCCCGTCTGCCTTCGGAATGTACCGCCGCCTCACCGGGCTCGGGCGGTACCGGCCTGCCAAAAGGTCGGCGCGGATGCCCTCGAGGAACGGTTCAACACCCTTCTCCTCGATGGCCCTGATGCTCTGTTCATCCACGCCGGCTGCCCCTTTGTTGCTGCGCACCCGCCTCCACGCTTCCCCCAGGACGTCACCCCTGCAGATCCGGTCGAACAGCGCGTGGAAACGCCGTGTCCTGCTCCGCTTGGCACACACGTAAAGCTTGCGCTGGAGTTCTCGCACTTTGCCTTCGGGGTTGTTGGGCCTTATGGCCATGCCCTCGCGCTTACCCCCACCGCAAGCGGGACCGAAGCAGGGTCCCTTCCCTCCAGCGGGTTCTCCCCGCCTTCACCGGTACTACGAACCCCTCGGACTCCCTCCCGGCTCCGCGCGACTTCGGCTCCCGCCTTATACGCGCGGTCTTTGCCCGACGCAGGCCGCCGGGTAGGGCCTCTCCTGTTCCGCACCGCCCCTTCGAAACGTGCCGCCGCCCTTACCCCGGGGAGGCCCAACGCCCGTTCCGGACCCGGGGCGCTGTGCGTGGCCTTCGCCGTGACATGAGCGGCTCGGCCCTCCCGAACACCTTTCGGCTGATAATGTGACGAGGCTGCAGCGTTCATCAAGTTGCGGCCCGCTTCTCCGCTCCCTCCTAAAAGGCTTTCGACGCACCGCTCGGCCCCCGGGATCTCTCCCGACGACTGGTGCCTGCTACCGGGCGCTCCGGCGCTTACCCGGACCGGACTTTCACCGGCTGGGAAAGTGCAGCTTTCAGGACGCACCATGGCGGGTATTATAAAGGATTATCCGTCGGAAAGCGTCATCGTCGGTCGAAGATCCCGAGAAGCCCGGAGAGGATCCCCTCAGGAAGAAAGCGGGCTCCGTGCGGAACCCTTCCCAGATACCGGTCCCCCGCGATGCGGCGGACCTCCCCCTCGTTCGGCTCCCGCGCCGGAAACGTTTCCGCCGTCCTGTCGTTTACGACCACCCCGACCAGGGAAAGCCCCTCGGACCGGAGATAATGCACGGTCAGCCTCAGGTGGTTTACCACCCCGAGGCGGTTCTCCGCCACGACCAGCACGGGGAGACGGGCGTCCCTCGCCAATTCGGCGATGGTATACCCTTCGCGGATCTCCACCGCGATCCCCCCGACTCCTTCCACCAGGACGAAATCCGACGACTCCGCCGCTTTTGCGACCGCCGCCAGGATGCGTCCGGTGTCGATCGCGATCCCTTCCGCCCGAGCGGCCAGGTGGGGGGAAAGCGGGGCGGACAAGGCGTACAGGCAGACCTCGGGCAGAGGCAGATCCGGGGCGATCGCATCGCGGAGGGAGCGGGCATCGGCCGGAAACGGAGCGCCGTCCGTCCCCGGCTCGCACCCCGACTCCACCGGCTTGAACGGACGCACGGCAAACCCCTCCCCCTGCATCGCCTTGCCGAGAAGGCAGGAGACGTAGGTCTTTCCCGCCCCCGTATCAGTCCCCGTCACGAGGATCCCTTTCCGGGAAACACTTTTCATGGGGGGACATTCCTGGTTCTATCGAGTCTCACGTTGAGGAGTGTCCCCCCCATGCGTGTCTCCCGCCAAGGACCGCGTCGATCGCCCAGCCGGCGGTCCGCACGAGGGATTCGATTTCGGCTTCCGTGGAGGAAAGGGGCGGCATCAGGACGATGACGTCGCCGAGCGGGCGGAGGATAACCCCGCGTTCCCTTACCTTCCGGGTCACCCGCTGGCCGAGTTTTTCCTCCGGGGGGAACCGCTCGCGGGTCTCACGGTCCGCGACGATCTCGATCCCCGCCATCAGCCCCTTCTGTCGGATCTCGCCCACGTGCCGGTGCCCGGACAGGTTCGCAAGCTCTCGCGCCATCGTCCCCGACAGGCGGGACACATGCAGGAGGACGTCCTCCCGCTCGAAAATCGAGAGGGTCGCAAGCGCGGCGGCACACCCGAGGGGATTGGCCGTGTAGGAGTGGCCGTGGAAAAACGTCTTGAACTCCTCGTACCGACCGAGGAACGCCCCGTAGATCTCCTCGGTGGTAAGCGTCGCCGCCAGCGGCAGGTACCCCCCTGTCATCCCCTTGGCGACCGCCAGGATGTCCGGCGAAACTCCCTCCTGCTCGCAGGCGAACATCGTCCCCGTCCGGCCAAAACCGGTGGCCACCTCGTCGCAGATGAGGAGGACGCCGCATTCCCGCGTCACCGCCCGGAGCCTCGCGAGGTACCCTTCCGGCATCAGGAGCATCCCCGCCGCCCCCTGCACGATCGGCTCCGCAATCGCGGCGGCAAGAGTGTCTTTCCTGCCCCGGATCTCCGCCTCCATCCGCTCCGCGCAGAACAGGCCGCACGAAGGGCGGGACAGTCCGTAGGGACACCGGTAGCAGTGGGGCGCGGGAACCCTCCGGGTGGAGAACAGGAGCGGCCGGAAGATCTTGTGGAAGAGGTCGATCCCGCCGGCGGAAACGGAACCGATCGTGTCGCCGTGGTACGCCTCGGAAAGGGCGAGAAACTCCTCCCTCGCCTGCGCCCCTCCCTCCCGCTGCCGCCAGTACTGGAACGCCATCTTGATGGCGATCTCCATCGCGGTGGATCCGTTGTCGGAATAAAAAACGCGCGAGAGTCCGGGAGGCGCGGCGGCCAGGAGTTTTTCCGCGAGCTCGATCGCGGGGACGTGGGACAGCCCCAGGAAGGTGGAATGGGCCATCCGGTCGAGCTGGGTACGGACTGCGTGGTCGATCTCCTTCCTGCGGTGCCCGAACAGGTTCACCCACAGCGACGATACGCCGTCGAAATATTTCCGCCCCTCCGTGTCGAAGAGGTAGTTCCCCTCGCCACGCTCGATGACGAGCGGGTCGTCCTTCTCCCAGTCCGCCATCTGGGTGAAGGGGTGCCAGATCGCCGCCTTATCCCGGTTCCGCAGCCGCTCCGTCCGTTCCAATCCCTCTCTCCCGAAGCGCCTCGTCGATTCTTACCGCCGCCGTGCGCACCATCTCCGCGGTGTGGGTGGCCATGAGCGTCAGGCGCAGACGCCCCGTCCCCTCCGGCACCGTGGGGGGCCGGATCCCGTGGACGAACACCCCCCGGTCGAACAGCGCCCGGGATACGGCCATCGTGTCCCCGTCGTCCCCCACGAGGATCGGCACGATGGCGGTGTCCGAAACGACCTTCCGGCCCCTTGCCTCCATCTCCCGCCGGAACGCCTTCCCGTTCTCCCACAGGGCCACGAGCCGTCCGGGCTCCCGCGTGAGGAGGCCGAGCGAGGCCAGCGTCGCCCCCGCGATCGCCGGGGGAAGCCCGGTGTTGAAGATGAACGGACGGCACTTGTTGATAAAGTAGTCGACCATCTTCCGTGTGGAGCACAGGTACGCGCCATACGTGCCCAGCGCCTTCGAGAAGGTCCCCATCTGGATCTCGACCCGCCCGGCCAGACCGAAGTGTTCCGCGGAGCCGCGCCCGCGAGGCGGGAGCACGCCCGTGGCGTGGGCGTCGTCGACGACCAGGATCGCCCCGTGCCGTTCCTTGACCTCCACCAGGTCGGGAAGCGGCGCGATGTCCCCGTCCATGCTGAAGACGCTGTCCGTCACCACGATCTTCCGACGGGAGGAGGACGCCTTGAGGAGGTCCTCCAGGTGGGTGACGTCCGCGTGCCGGTACACCTCCACGCGGGCACGCGCCAGCCGGCAGCCATCCACGATGGAGGCGTGGTTCCATTCGTCCGAGAAGATCGTCGCGTCGGGACTTCCGAGCGTGGACAGGATCCCCAGGTTGGCCATGTACCCCGCGCTGAACGTGAGGCAGCCTTCCGTCCCCTTGAAGCGCCCCATCGCCTCCTCGAGCTCGGCATGGACGTCCATGTGCCCGCTGATGAGCCGGGAGGCGCCCGATCCGACCCCGTACCGGCGGGCGCAGTCGACGAGTGCCGCGACCACCTCCGGGTGGTTGGCCAATCCCAGGTAGTTGTTGGAGGAGAAGTTCAGCACTTCCCTCCCCTCGATCACGATCCGGGGCTCCTGCGGAGAGGACAACCGCCGCAGAAAGCGGTACCGCCCCTTCTCCTTCAGACCCGAAATCTCGTCGGCGAGAAAGGAAAGGTCCATCAGACGGGGAGGACGGCAAGGCCCAGGTCGCGGATCATCCGGATGTCGTCCTCCGCCGGTCGTCCGGCCGTGGTCAGGTAGTTGCCCGCCATCGTCCCGGTCGCCCCCGCGGCGAACATGAGGCTTTGCAGGTCCCGAAGATTCACCTCGCGGCCTCCGCAGACGATGATCTCCCTCCGGGGGTGGACGAGCCGCATCATCGCGATGATCTTGAGGCAGTCGAAGGGGGTGAGCTCCCGCCTCCCCTCGACCGGGGTCCCCGGGACCGGGTTGAGGAAGTTGACCGGGATCGAGTCCACGGAAAGCTCCCGAAGGGTCATGGCCAGCTCGACGCGGTCCAGGGCCGTCTCGCCGATGCCGAAGATCCCCCCGCAGCAGACCCACGCCCCGGCCGCCTTCGCCTCCCGGACCGCACGGACGTCCTCCTCGTAGTCGTGCGTCGTGCACATCGAGGGAAAGAAGCTTCGGGACGTCTCGAGGTTGTGGTGCAACGACCGAAGCCCCCGCGAAAGAAGGTAGGACACATCCTCGGCCGACAGGGTCCCGAGGCTCACGCACGTCTCGATCCCCACCTCGGACCGGATCCGCTCGATGGCGTTTCCCACCCGTTCGAGCTCCCCGCGATTGCGCATCGCAAGACCCGACGACACGATCGAGAACTCCCTGGCTCCGCGGGCCTTCGCCTCCCGGGCGGCCCGGACCATCTCCTCCTCTCCGATCAGCGGGTATTTCCGGATGTCGGCTTTCGACCGGCGGGACTGGGAGCAGAAGGAGCAATCCTCGGAGCACAGCCCCGATTTCGCGTTCACGATGGAGCAGAGTCTGACCCCGTCCCCCTTGAAGCGCCGGCGGACTCCTTCCGTTATGTCGAGGAGGCGCCAGAGGTCCGGCTGCGGCAGCGACAGGACGGCGAGGGCGTCCTCTGCGCCGATCCCCTCCCCGCTCGCGGCGTTTCCCCGGACCCGTTTCCAGAATTCTTCCAAGAAAGCCCTCCCCCGGACAGCGGCGATCTCCCATTCTTCCGGAACCTGGCGTCGCTGTCAACCCAAACATCGATGAGGAGGTTTACAGAACGAGGGAACGGTTCGTAACGATTCCCCTGTCCCGGGAAGAGACGGTTTTCCTTTACAATGATAAGGTGCGAAAAAACTCCCGGTTCCTTCAGGGAGGGGAGAACATGGGGAAGGCGGTCCGGCTTTTGGTGTTCGATCTGGACGGAACGCTGGTCGATTCCAAGGTCGACCTGGCGTATTCGGTCAATTACGCCCTGGGAGCGTTCGGGTTTTCTCCCCTGCCCGACGAGACGATCTATTCCTATGTCGGGAACGGGGCCTCGATGCTCATCCAGCGGTCCCTGGGGGCCGGCGGAAGAGATCTTCTCCCTCGCGTCCTGGAGACGTTTCTCGCCCATTACCGGGAGCACCTGCTGGACACGACCGTCCCGTACCCCGGAGTCCGGGAGAGCCTTTCCGCGCAGAGCGGCAATTTCGACATGGCCGTGCTGACGAACAAGCCGATCGACATGACCAAGACGATCCTTGACGGCCTGTCGCTGTCCCGGCACTTCGTCGACGTGCGCGGGGGGGACAGTTTCGGGAGCAAGAAACCGGACCCGGAAGGGCTGCTCCAGATCATGACGAAGAGGGGGACAACCCCCGCGGAAACCCTCATGGTCGGGGACTCCGTGACCGACGTCCTCGCCGGACTTGGGGCCGGGGTCGCCACGTGCGGCGTCACCTACGGGCTCGGCGCGGACGGATTCGCCGAACACTCCCCGGACTTCACCATCGACCGGTTCCCGGAGCTGTTCGAACGGATCCGCCCGATCAGGTAAAGGGAACCCTACGGCAGTGCGTCCACGCGGCTCCTTCCCCATTAAGGCAACCCTCCTGTTCACCGGGATTGTCCTCGTACTGCGCCTGGCCACCTACTATCCCTCCCGGTTCCCGCTGCTCCAACCCGACCTGCTGGGGGCGGGCCTGTTCCTCTATACCCCTTTTCTGTATTACCGGGGGGGTCGCGCGCCGTCCTGGACCCGCCTTACGGACGGGAAAAGGAACGTGGTCCTCTTCCTGGCGCTGGGGGCGGCGGGAGCCATGGCGTTCCTCCTCCTTTCCGCCCTCCCGCTACCCCCCTTCTCCACCCCCCACGGGGCGGGGGTTCCCCCCTTCGGCCCTTTCGTCCTCCGCCAGGCGATCCTCGTCGCCCTCCCCGAGGAGGTCTTCTTCCGGGGGTACCTGTACGACGCTTTCGAGGAGAAGGGATGGGAACCGATCACCGCCTCTTCCCTCCTGTTCGCGGCGGGTCACCTGGCCATCGACGCGTCGGCATACCGGGCGCTCACCTTCTTCCCCGCCCTCCTGTTCGGATGGGGACGGAAGAAATCGGGAACCATCCACGTCCCGGTGCTCCTGCACCTGCTGTTCAACCTGTTTCCCTATCTCCAGGCGGTGCGGGGATGAGCGACATCCGCGTGGCGTCGGGCCACCTCTTCTTCTTCTTCGCCTACGACGTCGGCTTCGACATTTCCCTCCAGGAGGCGGCGAGGCTTTCCGAGGCGTCCACATCCCCCGGGGTCGCGGGACTTCGGCCCGTGCCCCAGCACCTGCGGTACCATCCCAAGCCGCTTCTTCTTGCCTCCGGCCCCGTGGAACTGCACGTGGGGACTTCCGCGGTCCGCCTGGAGGCCAGCGCGAAGATCTTCGACTTCGGGGCGCTCTCTGTCGTGCTCTGCCTGCCCGCACGCGACATGCCGTGGGAGGAGTACGTCCGGACCGGGCTTCTCCTGGCCGGGGAGAGGGGGATCGAGGAGGCCGCCCGGGAAATCGCCTCCCGGCTGTTCGAGCGGATCCGCCCTGCCGTGACCCGGTCGGATTTCGCGGACATCGTGGAGGATTACAGCGTGTGGCACGTCGGCGCGTTCGCCCCGGAGATGACCGGATCGGAAGCCCTCGCGCGCCTCCCCCAGGACATCGCAAGGCTGTTGACGCTGGAACAGGGAACGTTCAGCGGGGAGGCGCTTGCCGACATCCTGCGCAACCCGATCCGCTACTTCGAGAACGACCTGATCCTGGCCGCGTGGGACGCCGCCTTCGCGTACGACCGCAAGTTCCAGGATACGGTCGAGGTCCTCGAGTTCCTGAACGTCCAGATGCTCGAGCTGCGCTTCTTCGACCGCGTCCTGCACGCTGCGATCGATGAGATGGGGGACGAGCTGCACAAACGGCGGAAGCTCCTGTCCCTTTTGCACGACCCGTACGAAAAGCCCCTGCGGAAGCTCTCCGAGATCAAGATGGACGTCTCGATGGTCCGGGAGAGGATCGACAACGCCCTCAAGGTCGCCGGGGACGCGTACCTCGCCCGGGTGTACGACGAGGCGCGCAGGAAGGTGGGCACGGAGAAATGGGAAGGGACGATCCGGGACCAGCTGAAGACCCTCGAGGACATCTACACGATCCTGAACAACCGGGCGGCGGCGGCGCGCGCCGAGACGCTGGAGGTCATCATCATCCTGCTGATCGCGCTCGAGATCGTCATGGGGCTGCTCCGGCACTGACGGCGACCGTGCTTTCTGGTACCATTCCCACAGACCCCCTGGGAGGGAAAACGATGAAGATACGGACCATCGACCAGCTCGATCTCTCCGGGAAGCGGACGCTCATCCGCGTCGATTTCAACGTCCCCATGGACAAGGCGGGGAACATCACCGACGATACGCGGATCAAGGCGGTTCTCCCGACGATCCGCCTGTCCATGGAAAAGGGGGCGAAGACGATCCTCGTGTCCCACCTGGGGCGCCCCAAGGGAAAGGTGGTCCCCGAGATGAGCCTCTCCCCCGTGGCAAAGCGCCTCGCCTTGCTCCTCGGGAAGGAGGTCCCCTTCGTCCCCGACTGCGTCGGGGAAGCGGCGCAAAAAGCCGTGGCCTCCATGAAATCGGGCGACGTCCTCCTCCTGGAGAACGTGCGGTTCCATCCCGGCGAGGAGAAAAACGACGAGGCGTTCGGGAAGCAGCTCGCGGCCCTGTGCGACGCGTACGTCAACGACGCCTTCGCGACCGCCCACCGGGGCCACTCGTCGAACGTCGCCGTCACCCGGTTCGTCCGTGAGAAGGGCGCGGGGCTTCTCATGAAGAACGAGATCGCTTATTTCGAGAAGGCCCTCGTCTCCCCCGCCCGGCCGCTGGCGGCGGTCTTCGGGGGGGCCAAGATCTCCGGGAAGATCGAGGCGATCAACAACGTCCTCGGGAAAGTGGACAAGATCCTCATCGGCGGGGCGATGGCCAACACCTTCTTCGCCGCCCGGGGGTACGAGGTAGGCCATTCCCTGTACGAGGCGGAAATGCTGGAGACCGCGAGCAAGGTCCTCGCGAACGCCGCCGGCCGCAAAGTCAAGTTCTATCTCCCCGTCGATGTCGTGGTCGCCGACCGGCTCGACGCATCGGCGGTCACGAAGGCCGTACCCGCCCAGGAGATCCCCGCCGGGTGGACGGCGGGAGACATCGGGCCGGCCACGTCGCTCCTGTTCAAGGAGGCGTTGCAGGACGCGAAGACCATCGTCTGGAACGGGCCGCTCGGAGCGTTCGAGATCGGGCCCTTCGCCAACGGCACCTACTCGATCATGAGGGTTCTGGCGGAGACCGACGCCATCACCATCGTCGGCGGCGGGGACACGGACACCGCCCTCCACAAGGCGGGCATGTTTTCGAGAATGTCCTACGTGTCGACCGGCGGCGGGGCGTTCCTCGAACTCCTGGAGGGGAAACGGCTCCCCGGCATCGCGGCGCTCGAGGAGTAAAGCAAAGGGACGTTCATAAAGCTTTTCATCCCCCGGCAACACCCCTTCGGCAACGCCCCCGAGGAGGCGGACGACGCCCAGCCGGGCAGGGGTGCCTCAGGACCAGTATCCCTGCCGCTTGTGCTCCTCGATCTCCTCCTCGACCATCCGGAGGTGCCGGCGCTCCTCCTCGAGGAGTTTCCGGTACATCTGCCGCCCCCTCTCGTCGTTGGCCTCCTCAAGGTACCGCGTGTAGAACTCGATCCCGATCGTCTCGTGTTTGAGGGCCTCGAGCAGGTTCCTGTTGAACTGCATCAACTCGGACACGCCGACGTAATCCACTCCGTACTGGCCCTTCCCCTCCCCGGGATCCTTCCGCTCGATCCCGCGGAGTTTCCTCCAAAATGATCTCATGGGTCCCCTCTCGGAGTGTGGTCCTGTCCATTGTATAATCGTGCCGGGAACCCGATCAAAGCCTTTTCCCAAGCCGCCTCCGAAAGGAACGGATGGATGACCCGCGGCTCCCCCGAATCCCGGATCAAGGAACTGCGGCACCTGATCCGGCACCACAACGAGCGCTACTACCGGGAGGACGCTCCCGAAATATCCGATGCGGAGTACGATGCCCTGTTCCGGGAGCTTGAGCGGCTCGAGGAGGCCCATCCCGGGCTCTTCGACCCGGAGTCTCCCACGCAGCGGGTGGGGGCGGAGCCCGTGGAGGCGTTCGGGACGGTCGTGCGGGAACTGCCGATGCTGTCGCTCCAGAACGCCTTCGGCGAGGATGAGCTGGGAGCCTTCGACACCCGGGTGAAACGGTTCCTGAAAGGACGCGGTTTCCCGGTTTCGGCGGTCACCGCCTCCGGGTACGTCGCGGAGGTCAAGATCGACGGACTGGCCGTGGAACTTACCTACGAGAGAGGAAGATTCGTCCGGGGAGCCACGCGAGGAGACGGAATACGGGGCGAAGACGTGACGGGGAACCTCCGGACGATCCGGGACGTGCCGCTGGAAATCCCCCGAAAGGGGACGGCCGCCGGTCGTCGCTCCCCCCTGGCCATCCGGAAGGATCCCCCGCGGACCCTCGACGTCCGGGGGGAGGTGTACATGGACCGGCGCGACTTTGAGAAGATGAACCGGGGAAGGGAGCGCCGGGGGGAATCCGTCTTCGCCAACCCGAGGAACGCCGCGGCGGGCTCCGTTCGCCAGCTGGACCCGCGCGTGACGGCCAGCCGGCGACTCTCCCTGTGGGTGTACGGGACGGGCAGGGTCGAAGGCCTTTCCCTTGCCACCCACTGGGAGGAGCTGGGGCTGCTTGCCGGATGGGGTTTCCGGGTGAACTGGGAAGGAACCTGCCTCTGCCGCGATATCGGGGAGGTGATCGACTTCTACCGCTCCCTGGAGGCGGGTAAGGACTCCCTCCCCTTCGAGGTGGACGGCATCGTCGTAAAGGTGAACGACCGGAACCTCCAGCGGGAGCTGGGGGAGATCTCCCGCTCCCCGAGGTGGGCCGTCGCAGCCAAGTTCTCTCCCGACCGGGCCGAGACGTCCGTCACGGACATCGTCGTAAGCGTCGGCCGGATGGGGACGCTCACCCCGGTCGCGGTCCTCTCCCCGGTCAACGTCCGCGGCGTGACGGTCCGGCGGGCCACCCTCCACAACCAGGACCTCGTCGAGGAGAAGGACATCCGTGTAGGCGACAGGGTCATGATCCAGCGGGCCGGCGACGTGATCCCGGAGGTGGTCGAATCGATCTCCGCGAGGCAAGGGGACCCCGGCAGGCGGGAGCCCTTCCGGATGCCCGAGACCTGTCCGGTGTGCTCCTCCCCCGTGGAGCGTGTTCCGGGGGAGTCCGCCCACCGGTGCACGGGGAGGGGGTGCTCCGCGAAACGGAAGGAGTCGCTCCGCCACTTCGTCTCCAAGGACGCGTTCGACATCGAGGGGATGGGGACGAAGATCCTCTCCGTTTTGGTGGACGGGGGGCTGGTGTCCGAGCCGGCCGACCTGTACGCCCTGGACCGCGCGACCCTCGCCGGATTGGAGCGGCTGGGGGACAAGTCGGCGGACAACCTCGTGCGGGCGATCGAGAGGAGCCGAACCCCCCCCTTGTCCCGTTTCGTATACGGGCTGGGGATCCCGCACGTCGGCCGGCACCTTTCCGAGGTGCTGGCGCGCCATTTCGGGTCGATCGACGCGATCCGGGCGGCGACCCCCGAGACGCTCCTGGAGATCCACGAAATCGGCCCCGAAGTGGCGGAGAGCGTCTCCTCGTTCTTCCCGTCGGACGAGGGGAGGCGCATCGTGGACCGGCTGCTCCGCGAAGTAACGATCCGCCCCGAGCAGCGCCGCGAGGGGAAGGTCTCGGGGAAGACGTTCGTCTTCACGGGGACCCTAGACACGCCGAGGGCAAAGGCCCAGGAGATCGTGCGCCGGCAAGGGGGAGCGGTCGCCGCGGGCCTCAGCCGGAAGGTCCACTTCCTGGTCGCGGGAGAAAATCCCGGCTCGAAGATCGAGAAAGCGCGGGAGCTGGGGATCCCGGTCGTTTCCGAGAAGGAATTCCGGGAAATGACGGAGGAGGCGGAGACATAGATGAAGGCGGTCTCGGAGGCCCACGTCGTGGTGTCGGGCCGCGTCCAGGGGGTGTTCTTCCGCGCGTCGACGCGCGACGTGGCGATGCGGTGCGGCGTGCGCGGCTTCGTCCGCAACCTGCCGGGGAGACAGGTCGAGGCGGTCCTTCAGGGGGAACGGGCGGCGGTGGAGAAGGTCATCCTGTTCCTGCGCGAGGGTCCGCCGGGTGCGGTCGTCACCGGCATCGCCGTGGACTGGCGCGACCCTGCCGAAACGTACGAGGGGTTCCATGTCCGTTACTGAACTCCACCCTGCCGCCCACTGGCGGCCCGAGGGCGGCGCAGTGCGTTGCGGCCTCTGCCCCCACCGCTGCCTCATCTCCGAGGGGAAGCAGGGGATCTGCGGCGTCCGGGAGAACCGCGGCGGCACGCTCCTCGCCCTCACCTACGGGAAGGTGTCCGCCGTCCAGGTGGACCCGATCGAGAAGAAGCCGCTCTTCCACTTCCACCCCGGGAAACCGATCCTCTCGGTCGGGTCGGTAGGCTGCAACTTCCGGTGCGGCTTCTGCCAGAACTACCACCTGGTCGAGAAACGCGTCCCCCTTTATCCCGTGGTCGTTGCCGACCTCGTGCGGGCCGCCCGGAGGGAGGGGGCAGTCGGGATCTCCTACACCTACAACGAGCCGCTGATCTGGTTCGAGTTCGTCGTCGACTGCGCCCGGGAGTTCCGGAAGGCCGGGATGGTAAACGTCCTCGTCACCAACGGCTACATCTCCCCGGAGCCGCTCGCCGAGCTCCTCCCTCTCGTGGACGCAATGAACATCGACCTGAAGTCGATGAACCCGGAGTTCTACCGGAAGATCTGCGGGGGAGAGCTCGCTCCCGTGCTCGACACCATCCGGGAGAGCGCGAAAGCCACGCACGTGGAGATCACGACCCTCCTCGTCACCGGGGAGAATGACTCGGAGGATTCGATCCTCGACGTCGTGGACTTCGTCGCCGGCGTCGACCCGGATATCCCCCTTCACCTTTCCCGGTACATGCCCATGTATCGCTTCACCGCACCCCCCACGCCGCCTGCCCGGCTCGCCGCCGGCTTCCGGATCGCGCGGGAACGGCTGCCCTACGTCTACGTGGGAAACTACCCCCTGGAGGGGGCCGAAGACACGGTCTGCCCGACGTGCGGGGCGGTCGTCGTCAGGAGGCACGGGTACCGCGCGGACCCCTCCGGCCTCGCGGGAAACCGGTGCGCTTCCTGCTCCGGGCCGCTCCGATTCGTGGTATAAGATACCCGATGAAAACTGTTTCCGCCCCGCGCCGGAGAGGAACGCGAAGGATCGCATTCGCCTTGCTTCTCCTGTTCCTCTCCCTCATGACGGTCCCGCCGCTCCCGGTTCGCGCGGACAATGCGGCCGGAGGGGTGGGCTCGTACGAGGAGAGGGCCACCGCCGAGCAGAGCACCCGGTCCCTGTTCCGGCGGCTCGAGGTGGCGTCCCTCGTGCTCATCCTGGTGGCCGGAGGGGCGGCGATTCTGTGGGCGGTCAGGAGGAAGTAACCGGTGAAGATCCCATCGCACAGGAGAATCCTGATCGTCGACGACGAACTCCAGGTCCTCACCTTCCTCGACGATCTCTTCCGGACGGAAGGGTGGGAAGTGAAGACGGCCGATTCCGGTTCCTCGGGGATCGACAAGCTCGAGCAGAACCGTTTCGACATCGTCCTCACCGACCTGAAGATGCACGGGGCCGACGGGATCGAGGTGCTCCGCGCGGCCAAGAAACTCCAGGCGGACACCGAAGTCATCATGATGACCGGCTACGGCACCGTCGACAACGCCATCGAGGCGATGCGGGCGGGCGCGTTCCATTACCTCGCGAAGCCTTTCAAGGCGGAGGAGGTCCTCCACCTCGTCGACAAGGCGTACATCCAGCGACAGCTGAAGCGGGAAAACCTCTACCTCAAGTCGGAATCGCGCAGCGGGCACCTGCTGCACTCCGTCGTGGGGACGAGTGCGCCCATCCAGGAAGTGATCGCCGCGGTACAGCGGCTCTCCGACACGGAAACCCCCGTCTTGCTGGTCGGGGAGCGGGGCACGGGGCGATCTTTCTTCGCGCGGATCCTCCACTTCCACAGTTCGCGGTCCTCGGGGCTCTTCGTCCCCGTGCACTGTGCGGGGGGAGGCGGGGAGACGCTGGAAGGCGATCTCTTCGGGTACGAGGCGGGAGCCTACGAGGGGGCGGTGCTTCCCCGGCCCGGGAAGCTCGTGATGGCGAACCACGGGACCGTCTTCCTCTCCGACATCGGGGAGGGGGGGGGCCGGGTGCTGGACCGCATCGTCACCCTTCTCGAGTCCAGGACGATCACGCCCGTCGGAACCACCCGGGAGGTGGAACTCGACATCCGGGTGATCGCGTCCTCCTCGACGGACCTCGAAACGCTCCCCGCCAAGGAGAAGATTCGCGAGCTGTTTGCCCCGGGGACGATCCGCCTGCCGCCGCTCCGGGAGCGGTCGGAGGATATCCCCCTGCTCCTGCACCACTTCCTCTTCGAGGAAAACCGGGGGCGGAAGAAACCTCTGCGGGGGTTCAGCCAGACAGCCGTCGCCGCCCTTGTTGCCTATCCCTGGCCCGGGAACATACGGGAGCTCAAGGCTCTCGTGAAAACGCTCTCCACGCGGAAGAAACAGGGCACGGTGGTGGATGCCGCGGACCTTCCCACCGAAATCCTCTATGGCCGGAGAGGAAGAAAGGCGGAGGAGGCCAAGAAGGCCGCCTCGGCGGAAACCGAAATCCGCGACTCGATCCAGGAACTCGAGAAACCGATGGTCCTCCAGGCACTGGCGCTCGCCGAGTGGGACAAGGATCGGGCCGCCGAACTGCTGAACATCGACGTTTCCGCTCTGGAGGAACTCATGCGCCGCAACAAGATCGAGCAATGACCCGGGGACGACCCCGGATGGAGCGTCCCCGGGGGGAATCGCTCCCATGAAAGCCTCCTATTTCCGCGAGCACGGAGGCCTCGACAAGATCCGGTACGGCGACCTTCCCGACCCCGTTCCGGGCCCGGGGCAGGTCCGTGTCCGCATCCGCGCGGGCGCGCTCAACCACCTCGACATCTTCGTCCGGAACGGGATCCCGGGGATACCGGTCCGGCTCCCGCACGTGATGGGATCGGACGGCGCCGGTGTCGTCGATTCCATCGGCCCGGGGGTGACGCAGGCGAAACCGGGCGACGAGGTGGTCCTGAACCCGGGGATCCATTGCGGGACATGCGAGTTTTGCCTGAAGGGGGAGCACTCCCTCTGCGTTTCCTTTCATCTGTTGGGCGAGCATATCTGGGGGACCTTCGCCGAATACGTCGTCGCCCCCGAGATCAACGCCTACCCGAAGCCGGCGGGCCTCACCTGGGAGGAATCCGCGGCGTTTCCCCTGACCTTCCTCACCGCCTGGCGGATGCTCGTCACCAAGGCTAAGGCGATACCGGGCGAGTCGCTTCTCATCATCGGGATCGGGGGAGGCGTGTCGCTCGCGGCGCTGCAGATCGCAAAGGTGCTGGGCCTCACCGTCGGTGTCACGTCGGGCAGCACGGAGAAGATCCGGCGCGCGGAGGAGATGGGCGCGGATTTCGGGATCGACCACGGGTCGGCCGACATCGCCCGCGAAACCAGGAAGATCACCGGGAAACGGGGTGTCGACATCGTGCTCGACTCCGTGGGGAAGGCGACGTGGAAACAGTCGATCGCCTCCCTCGCCCGCGGCGGGAGGCTGCTCACGTGCGGGGCGACGACGGGCCCGAACCCGGAGGAGGACATCGCCCGGATCTTCTGGAACCAGCTGACGGTGCTGGGCTCCACGATGGGAACCCACGCCGAGTTCGCCGGGATGCTCCGGATGTTCCAGGGGGGGAAGGTCCGCCCGGTGGTCGACTCCGTGTTCCCCCTGCCCGAGGCGAAGGAGGCGGAGCGGCGGCTCGAGGAGAAGAGACAGTTCGGGAAGATCGTGCTCCGGGTCGATTGACGGTCCCGGTTGGCGCTGGTAGTCTACCGCCTAGCAAACATCCCGACAGGAGGTTGATCGATGATCACGTTCGAATACCGGTTCGACGTTCTCCCGGGGAAGGCCAAGGACTACCGGAAATATCTGGCGCGTGCGGGAAAGGACATCTGGCTCAAGTTTTCGGGCGTCCGCGCCGTGCGGACTTACCAGAGCATGCTGGGCGGCGCCTCGCCGCAGCGCGTGGTGCAGGTCGATCTCGACAGCCTCGCAGCCCTGGAAAAGATTCTCGTGAACCAGGCGTTCAAGAAGGCGAAGGAGACGTTCCACGGGCTGGTGACGAACGTTTCCGACTCGCTGCTGGTTAAGGTGAGCGAAAAGAAGAGATAGGCGCGGGTTCGCGCGGCGCGTTTCCTTGCGGGCGGCCTCTCCGGGCCGCCCTTTCCTATTTCTGGCGCTGCCTCAGGATCTCCGCGTACACGTCCTTCCGGGACAATCCCGTCCGCCCGGCGATCTCCCGGGCGAGGTCCCGGGACGACCCGGAAGATTCCTCGAGAGCCGCCTGGACGATTTCCTCCACGGACAATTCCACCGTTTTCCCGACACCCTCGATCACAATGGTGATCTCGCCCAGGACCGACCCCCGCCGGGATATCTCCGCGCAGAGCTCCGGGAGCGTCCCCCGCAGAATCTCTTCGTGGATCTTGGTGAGCTCCCGGACGAAGCAGGCCCGCCGGTCGCCGAAGATCTCCGCGGCCTCCCGGAGGAAGTCCGCGACGCGTTGCGGAGACTCGTAGAAAATCATCGTTCTCGTTTCGGATGCGAGCGCCTTCATCGCTTTCCGGCGCTTCTCCCTGCGGACCGGCAGAAACCCCTCGAAGGCGAAGTGGTCGGTCGGCAGCCCGGATACCACGAGCGCGGCGATAAGCGCCGAGGGGCCGGGAACGACCTCGATGGGCACCCCGGCGGCGATTGCCTCCCTCACCAGTTCGAACCCCGGATCCGAAATGGCGGGGGTGCCCGCATCGGACACGAGCGCCACCCCTTCCCCGTCGCGCAGCCTGCGGAGGATGCTGGCCCCGGCGCGGACCTTGTTGTACTCGTGGAAGATGAACAGGGGAGTCCGGATCTCGTAGCGGTTGAGGATCTTGACGGTACGCCGCGTGTCCTCGCATGCGATGACCGACACGTCCTTGAGGACACGGATCGCCCTAAGCGTGATGTCCTCGAGATTCCCCAGCGGGGTGGCAACGATGTACAGCGTCCCCGTGCTCATCCGCCGCTCCCTACAGCTTTCTGTTGTCCACTACCCGCTGCGCCTTCCCCTCGGAGCGTGCGATCGTCTTTTTCTCGACGAGCTTGACCTCGACGCTGATCCCGAGCTCATGGGCGAGGCGCTTCCGGATATGTTCCATCATATCCCTCTGCCGCCGCATTTGATCGAAAAAGATGGTCTCGCCTACCTCGACCAGGACGGTTACCTCGTCGAGACCCCCCTTCCGGTCGATCACGATCTGGTAGTGCGGTTCCGTCCCCTCGATTTCGAAGAGGACGGACTCGATCTGGGAGGGGAAGACATTCACCCCCTTGATGATCAGCATGTCGTCGGTCCGCCCCCTGACCCGGGCCATCCGGCGCAGCGTTCGCCCGCAGGGGCATTGCCCGGGAAGGATGCTGGTGAGGTCCCGCGTCCGGTACCGGATCATCGGGAAGGCCTCCTTGGTGAGCGAGGTGATCACGAGCTCCCCCGTCTCCCCGTCGGACATCGGCCTGAGGGTATCCGGGTCGACGACCTCCACCAGGAAGTGGTCCTCGTTGATGTGGAGGCCGTTCTGCTCCCTGCACTCCCCCGAGACGCCGGGGCCGATGATTTCGGACAGGCCGTAGTTGTCCGTGGCGACGATTCCCAGCTTCTCCTGGATCTCCTGCCGCATCTGCTCGGACCAGGGCTCCGCCCCGAACAGGCCGTATTTCAGGGAGAGAGCCGCAAGGGGAATCCCCTGCTCCCGGATCGTCTCCGCCACGAGCATCGCGTAGGAGGGGGTGGAGATGAGAGCCGTGGTCTTGAAGTCCGTCATGATCTTGATCTGGCGCAAGGTGTGACCGCTCGAGGCGGGGATCACGGAGGCCCCGATCCGCTCGGCGCCGTAGTGAAGGCCGAACCCCCCGGTGAAGAGGCCGTACCCGAATGCGATCTGGACCACGTCGTCCTTCGTCACCCCGCCCATCGTGAGGACCCGGGCCGTGAGGTTGCTCCAGATCCGGATGTCGTTGCGGGTGTATCCCACGACCGTCGACGCTCCCGTCGTCCCGGAGGAGGCGTGGATCCGGACCACCTCGCGGAGCGGGACGGCGAAGAGACCGTACGGGTAGCTTTCCCGGAGATCCTCCTTCGCGGTGAACGGGAGGCGGGAGAAGTCGGCCAGGGAGCCGATCTCCTCCGGCAGGATTCCCAGGCCGTCGAACCTCTTCCGGTAGAAGGGGACGTGGGAATAGATGCGGTTCAGCGTCGACTGGAGCCGTTCGAACTGGAGCTGCTCGAGCTCCTCCCGGTCCATGCACTCCCTGTCGGGCTCCCAGTACATCGGTCCACCTCCTTGATTCAGGCGTCCCCCTCGGGGCTCCGCCCCAGATAGGCTCGTTGCACGTCTTGGTTGGACAGCAGTTCTTCGGACGGTCCCTGGAGGACCATCCGCCCGGTCTCCAGGACATACCCCCGGTCGGCTACGCCCAAGGCTCCCCGCGCGTTCTGCTCGACGAGAAGGATCGTCAGCCCGAACTCCTTCCGGAGGCGCGCAATGTGGACGAAGATCTCCCGAACCATCCGGGGGGCCAGCCCCATGGAGGGCTCGTCGAGAAAAAGCATCCGGGGCCGGGAAAGGAGCGCCCGCCCGATGGCCAGCATCTGCTGCTCCCCCCCGGAGAGGGTACCGGCCAGCTGCGTCTCCCGTTCCTTCAGGCGGGGGAAGAGGGCAAAGACCCGCTCCAGGTCCTCCTTGACCTCCCCTTGCCTTTTTCTCCGATACTGGACGCTGGCTCCGAGGATCAGGTTCTCCCGCACGGTCAGGGGGGCGAACAGCTGCCGGCCCTCGGGCACGAGGGAGCAGCCGAGGAAGACGATCCGTTCCGCCGGCAACCTCCGGATGTCCTTCTTTTCGAACAGGATCTCGCCTCCCCGGGCGCTCAGAAGACCCGAGAGGGTTTTCAACAGCGTTGTTTTACCCGCTCCGTTGGCCCCGATGACCGTGACGATCTCGCCTGGGCCGATGTGCAGCGACACCTTCCGCAGGACTTTCAGCGGACCATAGCCCGCTTCGAGGTTCTTGACCCTAAGCATCCCCCTCCCCGAGATAGACCCGGATCACTTCCGGGTCCTTCTGGATGGCATGCGCTTTGTCCTCGGCGATCTTCTGCCCGTAGGAAAGCACGACGATATCGTCGGAGATGTCCATGACGAGGGACATGTCATGCTCCACGAGCAGGACGGTCACGTTCCGCCCGCGGATCCGGCTGATCAGCCTTCCCATCTCGGCCGTCTCGCGGATGTTCAGCCCCGCCGCGGGTTCGTCGAGCAGAAGGATCCGCGGCTCGCAGGCAAGCGCCCGCCCGAGTTCCACCATGCGCTGCTGCCCGTAGGGAAGATGGACGGCCTCCGCGTCGGCCTGGCCGGAAAGACCCAGGAAATCCAGGATCTCGCTGCCCGTTTCCCGGATTCCGCGCTCCTCCTTCCGGGTAAAGGGCAGATTCAGCATGCAGGCCAGGAAGCCCCCCCGGCTGTGAAGGTGGCGCCCGACCAGGATGTTTTCGAGGACGGTCATCCTCGGAAACAGGCGGATCTGCTGGAAGGTCCTCGCCATCCCCCGTGCCGCGATCTGGTGGGGCGCAAGCCCCAGCACCTCCGTTCCGCCGAAGACAACCGAACCTTGGTCGGGCCGGAGGAACCCGGAGATCAGGTTGAACAGCGTTGTCTTCCCGGCGCCGTTCGGGCCGATGAGAGCCTTGATGGCGCCCTGCGGCACGTCGAAGGATACGTCCTCCAACGCCTGGAGGCCGCCGAACCGTTTGCTTACGCCCCGGACCGAGAGGAGTTTCACGAAGCCTTCTCCCCGTTGCCGCGGAAGACGTCCCTGACCTCTTCGAGCAGATCCCGCCGAAGGAGACCCCCCGGCGCGAAGAGCATGATCAGGATGAGAATGGCACCGAAGACCGCGTCGTCGTAAGTCCCGAAATACCCGCGGAGGGAAAGATAGTTGAGGAGGAGACTCATCAGGAGCGTCCCCCAGAGGTTCGCCATGCCGCCGATCGCGACGATCGCGACATATCGGACGGATTTCATGACCGAGGCCTCCGAGGGGCCGATGCCGCCGTTGTAATGGGTGAGCAGCACGCCGGCGAGTCCCGCAAAAGCGGCGGACAGCGCGAAGGCGGAAAGCTTGTACCGGGCGGTGGGGATGCCCATCGCCTCGGCGGCGTCCTCGGCCCCGTGGATCGAGGACAGGGCCCTCCCCTCCCGGGAATGGATGAGGTTTAAGAGAAGCACCATTCCCGCGATCACCAGACCCCAGGCGAGATAGTAGTTGGGGACCCGCAGAGCGGCCTTGCCGGAAACCTCGAGGCCGGGGAGGATCGCGAACGGCGGGACCTCGGAAATGCCGTCCGCCGCGCCGAGGAATTCGGTCCCCAGGACGATACGGTAAATGATGACGCCGAAGCCCAATGTCGCCATGGCGAGGTAGTGGCCTTTCAGTTTCAGGACGGGGCCTCCCACGGCGTAGGCGATCCCGACGGTGGCAAGAACCGCCACGAGGCACGCGACCCAGGGATGGACGGTCAACAGTTCCCCCCCGTAGAGGTCGATGCGGAAGGAAAGGATCCCCGCCTTCGCCAGCCACCGGCTTGCGCCGCCCGCCCGGGACGAGAGGTCGTGCGTTGTCAGCAAGGCCGTGATGTAGCCGCCGATCGCGAAAAACCCGGCGTGACCGAGCGAGATCTGCCCCGCATATCCGACCAGGAGACAAAGCCCGATGGCTAGGAGCGAGTAGTACGCGGACATCGTCAGCTGGGTGAGATGGTAGCCGCTGCCGGTGAAATGGGTCGCCATCTGAATCGCGACGATGAGGCCCGCGAATGCGGCGACCGGAAGGTATCTCCCCCTCATCAGAACTCCTTCAGCCGGGCTTCCTCGGCGCTGCCGAAGATGCCGCTCGGCCGGATGAACAGGATGAGGAGCAGAAGGGAGATCGAGATGACCTCCTTGTAGGCGGCGGGCAGGACCCAGATGCTGAAGGATTCGAGTATCCCCAGGATCATGCCGGCGCCTACGGCGGCCGCGCTGTTTCCGATCCCCCCGAGGATGGCGACGGTGAACCCCTTGATCGCCAAAGGCGTTCCGCTGTCGTACTGGACGTAGGTGATCGGGCAGACGACGGCGCCCCCGATGGCGCCGATCCCCGCACTCAGCATGAACGAAAGCGTCACCATGTTCTTCGCGCTGATGCCGCAGAGCCTCGCGGCGTCCCGGTTCGCCGCGCAGGCCCGCATCTGCCTGCCCAGCATCGTGTAGTTGAAGAAGGCGCTCAAGGCGACGACCGCGACGGCGCTGACGCCGACGACCCAAAGGACCTGGGGAGAGATGTACACGTTCCCCATTTTGATGGAGGTGACCGAGGTGCCCGTGAAATAGGGGAGCGCCCTGACGCTTTCCCCCCAGACGTGCAGGGCGGCTTCACGGACCAGGATCGAGACCCCGATCGTGATGATGATCATCCGCAGCACCGACGG
>Ga0209002_10001032_pt1 | contig 22364 bp, 23 predicted proteins | sample Rifsed16ft2_FD_184010 | JGI IMG/M metagenome (GOLD analysis project Ga0209002, IMG submission 184010) | Soil microbial communities from Rifle, Colorado, USA - sediment 16ft 2 (version 2) | ecosystem: Environmental > Terrestrial > Deep subsurface > Rock core/Sediment | place: Rifle, Colorado... | reverse complement strand
CCGCCCTCGGCTTATTGTCACCGGGCACGCTCGGATTGACTGTCGCCCTAAGAAGAAGTGCTCTTACCGCAGAAATCGAGTAGCGCCTTATACATCTGAATCGCTTCGAACGCGGGCGTGGTAAGCCGGACCCGCGGGCTTGCTGGTAGTTAGGGTGAAAGTTATTCTTATTTATCTCTATTTAGGTTCGCGAAAGTGGCCCGATGGGCGACAGTCTCACCCACGGGAGAACTGGCTATGGAAGAAAACAGCGAACTTTCACGTCGCCGCGGTCAAGAGCGGTTCGACCGCATCCCTTTTTGTCGCCCAGAATGCAGCGGTTGTCTATCGAAAAGCCTCGTCTCAACGACCCACGGATGAGTATGTCCTGCATCGGCACAGCTAGAAGAGGGAACAAGGGCCGTGTGGTCGAGGCCGAGATCATGGTCGCGGACGGCGGTACGAGCTACTACCATCGGAGTCAGCTCGCCTGGATTGCGAGCGTTTTCGCTCAACTGTTGAGCACAGGGATGGCGCGGTCGGGTATGTCGCGGCTTCGAGCGCCCATGAATCGATGGTGAATCGAGATCATCGGGTCACAGTGGTCGTGACCTGCTACAATCGTGAAAAGTATGTCGGCGCCGCGATCGAAAGCGTTCTCGCAAGTGACTTCGAGGACTTCGAGCTTCTCGTTCTCGATGATTGCTCCGCCGACGGCTCCGTCGACATCGCTCGTTCTTACACAAGACTAGACAAGCGCGTGCGGGTAGTTGTGAACGAAACGAACATGGGGGACTACCCCAACCGAAACCGCGCCCTCGACTATGTCAAGACTGCTTTTCTGAAGTATCACGATTCCGATGACCTGATGTATCCCCACTGTCTTGGAACCTTGGTCCGGCTTCTTGGCGCGGAGACAAGCGCCGGCTTCGCCCTGACCGCGGGTCGACAATGGTCCGGGGGGCCTTGTCCGATGTTGATGACGCCGAAAGCGGCATACCAGCGAGAGTTCCTCGGAGAAGGGATGTTCTACTGTGGGCCTTCGGGGGCTCTGTGTCGCACCTCCGTTCTGCGAGACCTGGGAGGATTTCCGAACTACGGTGCGGCCTCCGACTACCTGTTCTGGCTTAGAGCCTGCGCAGTCACAAACACCTTGCTGGTGCCGGCAGACCTGTTCTGGTATCGTGCGCACGAGGGACAGGAGATTCGGAAGCCTGATGCGGCGCGATCTTATGCCCTCGCTCAGGCACAAGCCTGGAAGGCCCTGTTCTCTCCTGACTGTCCTTTGACCGGCGAAGAGCTACAGCGGGCTCGCGCCCGACACCTCCGGGGCCTCCTCAAGGCTACATTGTGGGATTTGCGTGAAGGAAGATGGCCGCTGATTGCCTTGCGGCTTCGCCACGCCGGCCTCAAATTGTCGCACCTCCTGAAGTATCCGCCTGTCGTTGTGATGGATCCATCTGCGGGATCGCCCCGGGACTCGGAAGGTGAATTCGTCGTGCCGGACTGGCTACGCAAGAAGTGAGGGCAGAAGGGATACCAACCATAAGTTCGAGCCAAGGCCCACATCGAGAGCGTTCTGACGTCAAAGGGCGTTCCCCAAGAAACTCGACTCCCGAAGACATGACACCCGCCGGACGCTTACGCGTATGGAAACGAGGAACGAGGTGCACTCGCTGTTCGTAAATGCGGAGCTAAACTAAATAAACCAACGACAGCACGGGCGAGCGTATGCTCTACGGCAGGAATCTTGCAGTCATAATCGGAGCGCAGAACTCCGGGACCACGAGTTTGTTCAGCTACCTCGCGCAGCACCCGAAAATATGCCCCTGCTCGGTGAAGGAACCGGCCTTTTTCGCTGGCCCCGCTTCCGACGTCGACAACTTCGAACGGGGTCTCGAGTGGTATCGTCGTCTCTGGAGTTGGCGGCCGAACCATCTGTGGGGTGTGGAAGCATCGCCCTTCTACACTATGTATGACAACGCGGCAAAGGCCGCGTCACGCATGTGCGCGCTGCGTCCCGAGTGGCGATTCAAGCTCATCTACTTGCTGCGAAACCCGGTGGACCGAATCGAATCAGAGTATCGGCACGGTATTCCCGGAGGCTGGATTCCGCGCCGCTATGCAGCTGGAAATGCATTGGAGATTTTCCCGCCCAGCTTGCTGACGTCCCGATACGCGCTTCACCTGCGTGAATACCGGAAACGCTTCTCGGATAACGACGTGAAATTGGTATTGACGGAGAAACTGGAAGGCGATCCCGCCGGGACGGTGGCGGAAGTGCTCACTTTCCTAGAACTCGACGCATCGAGCCCAATCGACATTTCTCGGCAACACAACGTCTCGACGCAAGAATACGCATTGTGGATCCAAGCGCTCGCCAACGAGACGCCCATGGGTCGTTTGCTTCCGCTCTATCGAACTCTTCCGAATTGGAGCAAGCTGCTGATTAAGACTCTCCCGAGCCAAAGGATTCGTTTAACCCCGGGGCAACGTGACATCGCGTGGAGACAGCTGACCGAGGACGTGAACTTCCTGCAGGACGAGTTTGGAATTGACGTTAAAAGGTGGAGACACGATTCCGTATTCAGGTCTGATCGATGAGCGAACGAAGAGGACCACCAAGTCAGAAGAAATGGCGGACCGTATCGAACCCGGATGGTGCCCGGCCCTCTGGGAGCGGCGAAGTGACTCGTGACTGCTCGAGGCTATTCCGATGCCTGTCGGCGAGTGTGTGACCCGTGGGACCGGTCTTCATCGTGGTGCGATGCTCGTCGCCGCCGCGAGGATCACGAAAGGCCCGTCTTTCAGTTCCTATCATCCTTCTTTACATATAGCTGGGAGACCCCCTTCGCAATGAAAGATTGGAAGGGTATGGACGCGACGCCTGCTGCCTCGCGAGGCGGAGCGTGGTTAGAACAAGTCCAGGCTCTCGCGGCGGTACTGCTCCCATTTTGCTTACTCGTGGGGACGGGCCTCACGAGCCTGAATTTCGGAGCGCACTGGGACGAGCACGATCAGTTTATTCGACCGGTCGAGAAGAGCATCGAAACTGAGACCCTCCTTCCGTTCCAGTATTACTATCCGTCGCTAGGGTACCTGATCTCGATGGTGGTATTGACGCCGCATGTGGTGTCTCCGCCCCCACTCGACTCTTCGGATCCGATCAACCTCACTTCTTCTCACGCACCCCTCAAGAAACGGGTGCTGCAGGCCGTCCGTAGTGAACGGTACCACTTGCAGCTACGAGGAACGTTCTTGATGATCTCGTCCCTGGCCGTGGTCTGGGTGTTCCTTTTGGTCCGGCACTGGCGTCACAGTATCTTCGAAGCGTTTCTCGCCAGCTCCTTTCTCGCATTGTCCTGGGAGGTGTCTTATCACCTTCGGTGGCTGGCTACCGACGGCGTAGTGATGCAATTCGGCGCACTGGTTGGACTTCTGACGATTCTGGCTCAGCTCGGAAAGGGGCCCCCAAGGACCTTTCTCGCCGCCGCTGCGGTCGCCGGGCTTGCCACAGGAACGAAGTACACCGCGGGGGCGCTCATCCTCCCTGTATGTGTCGCCGCGTGGTACGGAATCGGATCAGATCGTCTCTCAAGTGTTCGCGTTTGCTACGGTTGGATCTTCGCCGTCTTCGCTGGCACCTATCTCGTGACGACGCCGGGGATGCTGCTGCAGCCCGTTTTGTTCGTCCAGACCCTAGCCGTGGTGGCTAATGCGTACATCGGGTGGAACGGTTATACGCATGGGGGCTATCACGTTGGTGGACTCGCCGACCACTTGTGGAAGATGCTGGAGTACTTCGGGCTGGTCCTGTTCTCGACCAAGCCCGCCCTCTCCCTTGCTGTTTTTGGGTTGATTCTTGTGGGAACTCTGTCCCTGCTCAAGAATGATCGACGCACCGCAACGGTCTTCCTCTGCTTTCCCATCTCCTACGTGCTTTACTTCGCCACGCGACAAACGATGATTGTACGCAATCTTCTCGTGCTGGTTCCATTTTTCTCGGTCGTTGCGGCCAGAGGGTTCATTTGTGTTTGGATGCTGAGCTTGACAGGAACGAAACGCGAGGAAGCTCGATGGCGGTACGCGCTAATGGCGACGCGCCTGTTCTCGGTCCTCTTCGTCGTGGCTTATGTCTCCTTCAACTCCTATTGGCTCGTTTACGCTGCAGAGTCGGTGAGAGACAGAGGCTCGACGCGGTTTTTGGAGGAGGCTTCCGCCTATCTGAATGCCGAACAAAAGAAGACAGTATACGTCACCAGAAACGTCCGTGAAGCCCTGTTACCCGTCGGCTTGGTCTCGCAGCGGTTCACCCGGACGCTGGATGATGCCGACCTTATAGTCTTTTGGATGAAGAAGGATGGGTTTCAGCGCTGGCAGGACTGGCCGGTTAACAGGCGAAACATCCTGTACAGACAGTTCGGTCCCTACGAGGTGAACCTCAATTACTACTTGACCTGGGTCGGCGATGACCGAATTCTGGTCATGAAGAAGCCGGAAGCGGAGAAAACAAAGGTATTGGACTGGCTGCGAAGATCTGCTCCGGGCAGCGAGTGAGACCTTGAAGCGATGCGCGCAGGAAAGCCGTGCATCGGGGGTAGGGGGCGGCCTCCGAAATCATCGTCCATCGGACAACTGGCTATCGCGTTGACCCTCATATACGAGGCTCGGTGGAGGAGAACATGAAGTCGGGCCTGGTTCGCTCCTTCGCGGAGTTTGGTAAGCGCGCTCTCGGCGTTTCCAAGCGTGTTCATGCTCCGGAAGCGCGTGGTTCTTGCTTCTCATCGGCCGTGAGTGGTCAGTGGTACGACCGTGTCATTCTGAGCCCAGGCACCGTCGGGCGTCTGGCAACCAGCGAAGGCGTACATCGAGCCGTCATCGAGATGTTGGGACGACTCGAGCCGGACGATTACCTGCGCTTCGTTCGTGCCTATTACCAGGAGGGGTTGAAGCGTTACGGGGGTTCTTGGGTTTACGCGGATATATTGAGTGTTCTCACCGCATCTTCCATGCTCTTGCGTCCCGAGAGCTATCTGGAAATCGGGGTTAGGCGTGGGCGTAGTATTGCCGCCGTCCTCGCGGCGACGCCGGGTTGCGATGTCGTTGGGTTCGACCTCTGGGTCGACGATTATGCTGGAATGACGAATCCAGGCCCGGAATTCGTTCGTTCGGAGGTGGGAAAGTTGAGAGCGGACGGGCAGCTGGAGCTAGTTTCCGGTTCGAGCGCGCTTACCGTACCGCGTTACTTCCACGAACATCCGGACCTTTACTTGGATTTGATCACCGTCGATGGCGACCATACGGCAAGGGGCGCTACCGAAGATCTGCGCAACGTGAGGACTCGGTTGAAGCTGGGGGGGGTTCTCGTCTTCGATGATATCGCCCATCCGCATCATCCCGATCTTCGGGACGTTTGGGTTCGAGAGATTGTCCGAAGCCCGATGTTTCGCACCTGGGAGTTCTGCGATTTGGGTTTTGGTATTGGCGTAGCGGTGCGGGTGTCCTGACGGCACGTGTCACCTCAACCGTGGCTTACCGCTCTCGATTGGGCCTCACAGGCCCAATCCGCTTTGCGGCAGACGATCCCACGGCTTTGATAGAGCTCGTACGGCCGCCACGGCTCTTCCGGCGGGAGGATCTCGAACTCCAAGGCATCCTCGATCTCGTCGACATGCTGAAGGAACGGAATGCCGAGAAAGAGCTTGAGTCGGTAGCGACCTGGCACGAAGGTTGGCGCCGCGAGTCGCATCCGAACGAGGCAAGCATCGGCCGAGGGGAACGGTGCGGCCGCATCGTCGACGTTCATGAGACTCAGGACCGGCCGCCCGTCGTCCGAAAAGAAAATGAGCTCGAGTACGAGTCCTCGAAGCGTGCTTTGGGCAGAAGAATCCATGGTTTGGACGGTGAGCTCGAACGTGAGGTCTCTGTCGCATGGAAGCGAGCTCACTGCGCGGCCGGTCTCGTCAAGGATTCGTGCATCCGTGATAAGGGCCCATCCGGAGCCGCGTCGGGTGTCAGTACTGAAACGACATCCTTCGGACCTTTGGTCTGGCTTGTGGAGGTACTCTTTGACAGTCTCGCCGACCGAACCGTGGGAAACGATCTTCCCATCGCGCAGTAGCAGACCCTTGTTGCATAGCTTTTGGACGGCGGCGAGATTGTGGCTCACGAACAAAACGGTCCGCCCGTGCTGGGCGATATCATCGAGTTTGCCGAGACATTTCTTTTGAAACTCGGCATCTCCGACGGCGAGTACTTCGTCGATGAGAAGTATCTCGGGCTCCAGATGGGCAGCGACCGCAAACGCCAGCCGTACGTACATCCCGCTGGAGTAGCGTTTAACGGGTGTGTCGATAAAGCGCTCGATCTCGGCGAAGGCCAGGATCTCATCGAACTTGTTGTCTATTTCCCTCTTTCGCATTCCGAGGAAGGTTCCGTTCAAGTAGATGTTTTCCCGCCCGGTCAAATCCGCATGAAAGCCCGTTCCCACTTCGAGCAGACTCGCGACTCGTCCCCTGAGCTCGATGCGGCCTTCAGTCGGTGCGGTGATCCGCGAAAGGATCTTCAGCAGAGTGCTCTTGCCGGCTCCGTTCTTGCCGATGACTCCCAGGACTTCACCTCTCGCGACTTCGAAACTGATATCCTTCAACGCCCAAAACGTTTCGTCATCGGTGGTAGGCTCCGCACGAAGGGACCGAAGTCGCTTCAGCGGCACGCGGAGCAGGTCGTTGAAGGCATCTCGGAGGTCGCGATTGGGTCGAGATGGGCCGCCAAGCCGGTACAGTTTGGACAAATCGCGAACGTTGATGATGGGCGCGGTCATAGGTCACACGATGTCGGCGAAATAACGATCCATTCTTCGGAACTGCCAGACCCCAAGGGACATTACGACAAGCCCCACAATGAGCGCGATGCCAAGAGCCGGCCAATCGACGGGATTCCCCAAGGCGGAATCGCGGTAAGCAGCGATGATTCCGGCCATTGGATTGAGCTGAAAGACGAACCGGTAGTTCGCAGGCACGATGCTGTTGGGGTAGACGATGGGCGTGGCGAACATCCAGATCTGCATCAGGAAGGGCGTGGCGTGCTGGATATCTCGATACTGAACGTTGAGCGCCGCGAGCCACATTCCGACGCCGAACGCCAAAAATGCGGTAAGGGCGGTGAGAGGCAGGAAGAGGATCGAGCTTGCCGCTGGTGCGACCCCATACCAGGCCATGATGCCGACGAGGACCACTCCCGCGATTGCGAAATCGATCAACGCCGAGAGGGTGGCACTCAATGGAATGATGATTCTCGGGAAGTAGACTTTCCCGAGCAGATTGGAATGTCCGACGAGACTGGCGCTGCAACGGCTAACCGAACCGGAGAAATAGGTCCACGGTAAGAGCCCCAGATAAGCGAAAACCGGGTAGGGAATGCCGTCACTCGGTACCCCAGCAAATCTGCCCAGGAACACGCTAAAAACAACCATCGTCATGAACGGTTGCAAGACCGCCCATGCCACACCGAGAAGCGTCTGTTTGTACCTTATGCTGATGTCCCGACGAACCAGGAAGTAGAGGAGATCGCGATAGTGGAGAAGTTCATTCAAGTCCTCTTGGAGTTGCCGTCGTCCTGGCTCGATAACGAGAAAGTGATCGGAAGAACTCTCGGGCCTTTTCACTGCCCTTTCATTGCCGGTGGGCGGCGGTTCGTCGAGATCGATCTGTTCCGCTTTGACCGAAGCTTGCACGGTATATTTGTTCAATTGAATTGAAAGGAAACGCTGAATTCAGGATACAGCAGGAGCTTGTGGACCGTCCAACCTCGACACGCTCGCGAATGACGGCTGACGGATGGTGGGATCGAGGCTGGTTCCGTTTTCCTCTATCGTGTATCCTTCGAGAAAAAGCGTTGTTGGGAGGCACAAGTCGTTGCTGGTCGAATAGGCCGCTTTGTGAGCGGCGGTGCCGTCTCGCCTTTGGTGAAGGTATCAAGCCGTCATGAGTGAGATCGTGTTACTGACGGGAGCGGGCGGCTTCATCGGCCGCCATATGGCGCGGGTCTTCGCCTCGGCGGGATGGCGAGTCGTGGGTATCGATCTGGCGCCGCCCGAGAACGCACCGATGGCCAGTCTCTCCCGCTATGTTCAGGCGAGGCTGCCGTATCCCGGGTTGATAGACGTACTCAAGGAAGAGAACCCAACGATCTGTGTTCATTGTGCAGGGAGCGCATCGGTGGGTCTGTCCTTGGAGGATCCGGCTGCGGATTTCGAGGTCGGACCAGCGCTGACGTTCGATCTTCTGGACGCGTTGCGTCGGTACACTCCTGGCTGCCGCATACTCTTCCTGTCCAGTGCCGCGGTCTATGGGCAGCCGGAAGGTCTCCCCGTTTCCGAGTCGGCACGGACGGAGCCGATTTCTCCCTACGGATTTCACAAGCTCCAGTGTGAACTGCTTTGTCGGGAGTTCTGGTCAGTCTTCGGACTTCGCACGTGCTGTCTTCGCATCTTTTCCGCCTACGGTCCCGGTCTTCGGCGTCAAGTTGTTTGGGATGTTTGTCATCAGCTCATCACCAAGGGCACGCTTCGATTGCAGGGGACGGGCTTCGAGAGCCGTGACTTCATTCATGTCAGGGATATCGTGGAGGCTGCCAGAGTGGTTTTGGACCAGGGGGAAATGAAGGGTGAATCTTATAACGTCGCCAGTGGTGTTGAAGTCACGATTCGCTACTTGGCAGAGAACATCGCCGACATGTTGGGAATGAAGGTGGAGGCCGAGTTCAATGGCATCGTTCCTGTTGGAACACCATTGCATTGGCGTGCGAACACTCAGAAGCTCCGCGAGCTTGGTTTCCAGCCAGTCGTTGGTCTCGAGGAAGGTCTGCGGGCGTCCGCGAACTGGTGCCGCTCAGAGATCTCCGCCCTCTGAGGGTTTCGTGCAGAGCGTTCTGTACGCGATGAATGACAAATTGGGAGGGGTTCTCACTCTCAACTCGAATCTGGCTCGCTTTCATAAGCCAGACGATTTTTCACACGACGTCCTCTTGCATCACAATCGGTTGGACTCGGATACCCGATGGGGCCGCCCAGTTTGGGCCAACCGGCAATGGAGCTTCGAATACACCTTGCCGGTGGAGAACCTGTACGCGGTACTGAAGCGCTTGAAATCGATTCTTCCGATTGGCGACGAGGGCGTACTCGTCGCGAACGACTGGCTAGAGCTAGCACTGGCCACGGAGTATGACCTCGGGCGCACAGTGATCCAAATCGTTCACGATGAATATCATCTCGGCCTGGCTGTTCGCCATCAAGTCGTCGTCGATGCCTTTATCGCTCACAGTAAGGAGTTCTTCGAAAGACTACGCGCGGCTCTCCCCTCTCGCCAAGAGACGATCTTCTACCTGCCGTACGGGATCCCGATTCCGAGCCGAGCCCGCCAACACGCATCCGGACCGCTAAGGCTTCTTTTCGTCGGTCGAATGACCGAGAACAAGGGCGTCTTCGACCTCCCGCGGATCGACGAGATCCTCGCGGAAGCAGGGGTGGTGGTTCATTGGACGCTCGTGGGAGACGGACCGAGGCGAGAAGCACTCAGGGCTCAATGGAGTGCGCCGGGCCGCGTTCGGTACGTCGTGCCCGAGGTGAACGAGGACGTCATGAAGGTAGCTGCGGAACACGATGTCTTCGTACTGCCGACGAGATTTGAAGGGTTTCCCGTTTCGTTGCTGGAAACGATGGGTGTAGGGCTGGTGCCGGTGGTGAGTGACCTTCCCGGAGGGATTACCGAGGTCGTTATCGAGGGCTCGACAGGCTATCGGCCCGCTGCGGGAGACGTCGAAGGCTTCGCAAGAGCAATCATCGACTTGAACCAGAAACGCGATCATCTCGAGGAAATGGGGTCAGCCTGCCGAAACCTCGTCCGACAAAGGTTCGACATCCAGGAACGAGTGACGGCCTACCAGTCACTATTTGCTAGGTGGCGAGAGCTGCGACGGGCTCGACCAAGAAAAATAACCTTGCCTTACGGCAGTCGCCTCGATAAGCCCTGGATTCCCAACACGGTGGTGCGGCTCTATCGGTTCGGCTCACGCCGTTTTCGAGGAAAGCCGGTGGCATGGTGAAGAACCGGGATATCCCTCGCGGCAGCGCGCCGCCGTTCGGTGGTTGATCGAGCTCCGAAGTCATGCCGAGATGTCGCCCCCTCGTCGCGCACAATCGTGGGGAATGACATGGTTTGGTTCGGCTATCGAAAGCGTCCTTGCGAATCGCTTTGAGGACTTCGAGATCCTAATATTGGATGACGGCTCGATCGACAGGTCGGTCGATCTGGCCCGCGACTTATGCCTTTCGAGGCTGAGTCCAACTGTGCCAAGATATCATTGACCCTGCAAGGCAAGGGAGCCTTCCCACGCATTTCCTATGCCTATCGATCGTTGGCTGTTCGAGAATCTGGTTTGTCCCCGTGACGACGAACCGATGGAGCTGTTCGGCGCGCAGCTGAAGTGCGCCAACGGTCACGCATACCGCATCGTCGACGGAATCCCGATTCTTCTCAGGGACGACGTGGATCATGTCCACTGGGCGGCAGTGCGGGCACTCGAGCTGTCCGAGGAGATCCTCCTGAGCGGAGCCGGAGACGCGGGTACGGGTCGGCGCTCCGCGAAGCGGTGTCCAGTGATCAACTTGCTCGGCTGTTAGCTGGTCAGGACTCTGCATAGTCCGCGATGCTTCTTCCGGCCTATTGGCCGGAAAGGAGCATCCTATGAGCGTTCAGATCTCGTGGACCCTTGACTCTCTGGTCGAGGCCTACAAACACCATCAGCGACGTACTCGCGGCTTACGCGAGCAGACTCTGCAGGACTATCAGCGCTTCGTGCGCCCCTTCGTCCGTGTAGCACTCGGGGGCGACCCGTTCGACCCCGCAAGCTTGAGTCCCTCTGACGTGGTGGCGTTCATCGCCTCCATGAGTGGACGATTTTCGCCTCGGTCAATGAAGCACGTACGTACGGCTCTGCGATCGTTCTTCCGGTTTTTGCGCGTCGAGGGATTGTGCGACGAGAGAATGGAGGCCGCGATCCCCACCGTCGCGCATTGGCGGCTCTCGGCATTACCTCGCTGTCTGAGCGACTTGCAGCTCGAGCAGGTCCTCACGTCGTTCGACACCTCGACGCCTTGCGGACACAGGGATCGCGCGATGGTCTTGTGCCTTGCGAGCTTGGGGCTGCGACCGGGCGAGCTCGCCGAGCTACGCCTCGAAGACTTCGAATGGCGACGCGGCACGATCGAGTTGCGGACACGTAAGACTCGCCGAGGAGCCATTCTTCCTCTTCCGCACAAGGCTGGAGAGGCGATCGTCGCCTACCTCCGCTGTCATCGCCCGCCGACCGATGAGCGCCGTGTGTTCGTAAAACACGTCGGACCCCACCGTGGTGAGCCGGTCTCGAGCCATGCCATCTCTATGGTCGTGGGACGCGTGCTGCGACGGGCGGGAGTCGCGGCGCCTCTCGCTGGCGCCTATGTCTTCCGTCATACCGTTGCCGGCCGCCTCGTGCGGCGCGGGACGAGCCTCAAGGAGGTCGCGGACTTCTTGGGACACCGCAGTCTCGACACGACAGCGATCTACGCCAAGCTCGATCTGCCGGCGCTGCGCGAGGTGGCTCTTCCCTGGCCGGAGGTGCTCCGATGACGTCCCCGAGCTTTGTTGACTTGGTCGAGGAGTACCTGACCCTGCGACGTGGGCTGGGCTTCGATCTTGAGTCGCCGCGCTGGCTACTCCTGAACTTTGCCCGCTATGCAGATCGGCTCGAACACCAAGGGCTCCTGACGACCGATCTCGCAGTGCAATGGGCCCTGTCCTCACGCTCGACCGACCCGACGCAGGCCGCACGGCGTCTGTCGGCCGTGCGGCAGTTCGCCCGACACCGCGCCGTGGTGGACCCCGCCAACGAAGTCCCACCCGCCGGACTGCTCGGGTGCGTGCCGCGCCGCAAGCAGCCCCACATCTATAGTGATGCGGAGATCACCGCACTCCTATGCGAGGCACGGCTCCTTTTGCCTCGCGAAGGGCTTTGTCCGCGAACCTACGTCGCCTTTTTCTCGCTGCTGATCTCGACCGGATTACGGGTCTCTGAGGCCAGCCGCCTCACAATCGGCGACATCGACCTCGTCGACGGCACCCTGACCGTCCGGGCAGGCAAGTTCCGCAAGTCCCGATTGGTCCCACTTCACCCCACGGCGACACTGGCCCTGACTCGCTACGCCGCGTACCGTGAGCAATGCCGCAGTACTCCTCGATCGGAGTTCTTCTTCCGGACTGAGCGCGCACCCGCTCTCACGCTCGCAGCTGTGGAAAAGACCTTCGGCCGGCTCCGGAAGCGACTGGGTTGGACCGCTCGGGGACGCGCACGCCGACCGCGCATCCACGACCTGCGCCACAGCTTCGCCGTGCGCCGGCTCTTGTGCTGGTACGAGGACGGCGCCGATGTCGATTGCAAGATTCTGGCGCTCGCGACCTATCTCGGCCACGCCAAGGTGTCGGACACTTACTGGTATCTCTCCGCCATTCCTGAGCTGATGGGCATCACCTCCCAACGCTTCGAGCGGTTCGCTCGGCATCAGCAGGAGATCTCCTCATGAGACCGCATGAGATCTCCTTCCCCGTGCTCTTGCAGGACTTCTTCCAGCGACGCCTCATCGCACAGCGTGCCGTCAGCGCCCACACGATTGCGAGCTACCGAGACACCTTCGAGCTCCTCCTTGGCTATGTCGAGCAGCACACTGGGCACCCGCCCTCCCAGCTGACCCTCCAAGACCTCGACGCGCCGATGGTGCTCGCATTCCTCGACCACCTGGAAACCGAGCGCGGAAACTGCGCGCGCACGCGAAATCTCCGCCTCACCGCGATCCGGTCGTTTCTGCGCTATGCGTCAGTCCGCGAGCCCGCCTCACTGTCCATCGCGCAACGAGTCACTGCGATTCCCACCAAACGCTTCGATCGGCCTGCCCTTGATTACCTCTCGCGCGAGGAGATCCAAGCTCTCCTCAAAGCTCCCGACCGCTCGACCTGGAGCGGAGAGAGAGACGCCGTCCTCTTCGCGGTGCTGTACAACACCGGCGCGCGTGTCTCCGAGATCACAGGCCTGTGCGTTGGCCACGTCCTCCTCGATCGCTCCTTCGCCGTGCATCTTCACGGCAAGGGACGCAAGGAGCGTGTCGTCCCCCTGTGGAAGAGCACCGCAGCGCTCCTCCGCCGGTGGCTCCCACGCATCGACCGCAGCCCCGACGCTCCTGTTTTTCCCAATCGCTCCGGCCAGCGTCTGTCTCGCTCCGGCGTCGAGCACCGGCTTCACGATGCGCTCGCGAAGGCCTCAAAGTGCTGCCCCTCGCTCGAGGCACGCCGAATCTCCCCGCATACGCTGCGCCACACGACCGCCATGCACTTGCTCCAGTCCGGAGTCGACATCACCGTCATCGCGCTCTGGCTCGGCCATGAGGACATCACTACAACCCATCTCTACGTCGAAGCCGATCTGAACATGAAGGAGGCTGCTCTCAAACGGCTCGATGATCCGGCGCCGAAACCAGTGCGGTTTCGGGTTTCCGACCGTCTCCTTGCCTTCCTCGAGGGCCTCTGACTATGCGCAGTACAGGCTCACTCAATCGCCCGCCCAACCGCAGTCCGCCGGCTCAACTCCGCATAGTCCGGAACTCGTCCACTTCATCAGTACTCGCATCATCCAGTAGAAGAGCCAAGCACTTAAGCGCTTGAACCGAGATTCACCGACTCGAGAACGACGCCAACCGTACATCGCCATCGACGGCACCGGAGCACCCATGGTCCCACGTGAGACACAAGGACGGCAAGGCAAAGACGACTCGGGCCCTGCGAAGAGCAGGGAGGCCAAGCTCGGTTGCGTGTTCACCCAGACAAGCTTGGACTTAAGCTTGGACTGGGTTGACTTCACCAAATTGAGACAATAATATGGGGCCATGGGCGGAAAGAAATCTATCAAGCCAATCACCTACATGAAGACCAATGCCGCCGATATTCTCGCCACCGTCTCGAAGACGCGGGAGCCGATCATCATCACCCACAACGGCGAGGGCAAGATGGTCATCCAGGACATTGAAAGCTATCAGACGACCATTGAAACTCTCGCCATGTTGAAGCTGGCCGCGCTTGGCAGGCAGTCCGTTTTGCGGGGAAGGGTCAAGCCGGCTCGCAGAGTATTCGAGGATATCGAGAAGAAACGCAAGACGCGGCGTGGCTGATTACGCGGTCTTCCTCACCGAGGACGCGGAGGCCGACCTAGCGGAAATCACGGATCACGTCGAGCGGCACGACTCGCGGGAACGCGCGGACTGCATCTTCGAGTGCATCAAAGAGGCGATTCTCAAGCTCGAAGTGCTTCCCGGCCGCGGGCGTGTGGTGCCGGAGCTCGGGGAGGTTGGGGTTTTGGAATATCGTGAGGTGTTCTTCACACCCTACCGCATCCTGTACTTGGTGTCCGAGAAGCGGGTCTACGTCCACTGTATCTTCGACGGCCGGCGTGACGTCGAGCACGTCCTGAGCCGACGCTTCTTGCGCTGAGAGAGACCTCCGATGATCCGAGGAACCAACTTCAGTTGCGGCTCCTTGTCGCCTGCATTAACCTCGAAGTAACGGCAGGTAGGCCGTCACCATGGTAATCGCGGAAGGGACGCTGACGTTCAAGGAGTTCGCCGTGAAGGAGCCGCTTCCACTCTCGGCCATCCAGGAAGCGGTGTTGGAGTTTCTCCAGGGGCGCGACGACGCAGTGGTCTACGGCGCGCAAGCGGTGAACGCGTACGTGGACGAATCTCGCATGACTCAAGATGTGGACATTCTCTCCACGCGCGCTCGGGAGCTTGCTGACGAGCTTCGCGACTACCTGCACGCGCGGTTCCAGATCTCCGTGCGCGTGAGAATCATCAAGGATGGTTTGGGTTTCCAGCTGTACCAGGTGCGCAAGCCCAAGAATCGCCATCTGGTCGATGTCCGACTCGTCGAGCAGTTGCCTCCGTCGAAACGGATCGCACGAGTTCTCGTGATGACCCCCGATGTTTTGGTAGCCTCGAAGGTCGTCGCCCTTCATCGGAGGCGCGGAAAACCGAAGGCCGGTACGGATTGGCGTGATGTGGCCATGCTCCTCCTGGCTTTTCCGCACCTGAAGAAGCATCCGGGGCCGGTCACGAAACACCTCATTGCCTCATCCGCAGACGGCTCGGTCTTGGATACGTGGAAGGATCTCGTGTCGCAGGAACTGAGCGCCGAGGAAGAGGACGAGGGCTTCTAGGTCTCATCGGCCGCAGCACTTCTTGTATTTCTTTCCGCTTCCGCAGGGGCACGGCTGGTTGCGCCCGATCTTCGGTCCCGTTCGAATGGGGTCGATGCCGTGCTCAGGGTAGAAGTGGTCCTCCTCGTGGTGGTGATGGCCTCCGTACGGGGTTTCGAGGGCGACGGCTTCATCCAACCTCTTTTGGATCGCTTCCGCTTCCTCTTTCCGGCCCTGGTCCTTGTAGACATCCTGCAGCCGCTCGAGGATGTCGAATTCGTCCCGTACGTTTGAGATCGCAAGACCCCTCTGAAGGAGATCCTCGGCCCTGGTGGGATCCAGCTTGCCACAATCGAACCGGTAGCAGTCGGACCAGCCGATCCAGCCCCATCCCCATTGGGAATCCCGGGAGAGCCAGTCCTCGTAGAATGAATCGACTTTGTCCGTCTCCCCGAGGCGGCAGTGGAACGAGGCGAGAGCCCGCCTCATGTTCTCGGTGGTGAGATCGTTCTCAGCTTGAAATCTTTCAAGGTACTCGTTCGCGTACCGAATTCCGTGATGGAAGAACTGCGAATCCTGCAAGCCGGCGTTCCAGAGTGTTGCCTCGAGATCCTGCACCCAGTTGAACGCGAGCCACTCTGTGGAGACCGCTTTGTCGAACTTGCGGATGGACTGGGATCCGGTCTCGTCGAAGAGTTTCAAGAACAGCGGCCAGGCCTCGAGCCAGGGCCTGCAGGCGCCGACCGCATCGTTGTCGTGCCACCGGCCGTAGCCCTCGGCCAACAACTCCTCGAAACGCTCGACCTCAGCGCCTGATTTCACGCCGGAGGAGAGTAACACAGCGGCGTTTGAGCTTGGCACTCCGGAAGGGCTCCCTTATAATCAATTTAGAAGCCAAGACTCCTATCTGTACATCTGAATGAACGTCCTGGGCATCAACGCCTATCACGGCGACGTCTCGGCAGCGCTCGTCCGCGACGGAGAGCTCGTCGCCGCCGTTGAAGAAGAGCGTTTTCAGCGCGTCAAACACTGGGCGGGGTTTCCTTTGGAGGCCATTCGTTCGTGTCTCGAGATGGGCGGCCTGAGACCGGAAGACGTCGATCGGTTCGCGGTCTCGCGGGATCCGAAAGCTCACCTCTGGCGGAAGGCTCTCTACGCCTTTCGACGCCGGCCGGGGCTCGGTCTCGTCCGAGACCGGGCTCGGAACCGCGCCAAGATCGCGAGCCTCCCGTCCGAGATCTCGATGAGCCTAGGACTCTCCGAGGCTCGGGTTCAAGCGCGGCTTCACTGGGTGGAGCACCATCCAGCGCACCTCGCGAGCGCCTTTTTCGTTTCTCCTTTCGAGGACGCGGCGGTCTGTGCTATCGACGGCTTCGGGGACTTCGTGAGCACCTCGTTCGCCATGGGGCGAGACTCGAGGCTCGAGTTACTCGACCGGGTTTTCTTTCCGCACTCGCTTGGGTTGCTCTACCTCGCGATCACTCAGTATCTCGGGTTTCCCAAATACGGCGATGAGTACAAGGTCATGGGGCTCGCGCCGTACGGAAAACTGGACTTCGTCCAAGAGCTCCGGAAGCTGGTCGCACTCGAGCCAGGCGGTCGGTTCTCGCTCGCGCTCCCTTTCTTCAAGCACTGGTCCGAGGGAGTCTCGATGACCTGGGATGAGGGGGAGCCCACGATCGGGCCGGTGTTCACGGAGGAGCTCGAGCGCTTGCTAGGACCGGCGCGGCGGCCGGATGAGCCAGTCACGACGAAGCACGAGGCCATCGCGGCGTCGCTCCAGGTGGTGTTCGAAGAGGGCGCTTTCCACGTTCTGAACGCGCTCTACGAGAAGACCCGTTCCAAACGGCTTTGTCTCGCCGGTGGCTGTGCCATGAACAGCGTCGCGAACGGGAAGATACGCAGTCGGACGCCCTTTGAGGAAATCTTCATCCAGCCGGCTTCGGGGGACAACGGGACGGCGCTCGGGGCGGCGTTCTACGTCTGGAATCACATCCTCGGAAATCCGCGCGGCTTCGAGATGAAGCACTCCTACTGGGGACCCGCTTTCGAGGAACCGGAGCTCGAGGGCTCGCCGCGGCGGTTCGATGGCACTCACGACCTCGTGGAGTGGACCGCCGAGCAGATTGCCTCGGGGAAGGTCGTCGGCTGGTTCCAGGGGCGCATGGAGTGGGGAGCGCGGGCGCTCGGAAACCGCAGCATCCTCGCGGATCCCCGCCGTGCCGACATGCGAGAAATCCTGAACGTGAAGATCAAGCTCCGGGAGAAGTTTCGTCCGTTCGCTCCGTCGATTCTGGAAGAGCGGCTCGACGACTATTTCGAAGGCGCGGTAAGAGACCCGTTCATGATTCAGGTTTATCCTGTAAGAGCCGAGAAACGCTCCGTGATCCCCGCGGTCACGCACGTCGACGGTTCGGGGCGTCTCCAGACGGTCAGCCGGGAGACGAATCCGCTCTACTGGGAGCTCCTCCGTGCTTTCGAGACGCGCACCGGCGTCCCGGTCCTTCTGAACACGTCGTTCAACGAGAACGAGCCCATCGTGTACCGGCCCCAGGAGGCGCTCGACTGCTTTCTTCGCACGGACATGGATGTGCTGGTCATCGGAAACCAAGTGTTCGAGAAGAAGGCCGCGGCCGTGAAGCAAGAGGCGATGAGCGCGTGGACCTGAGCACCAAGAAGATCCTGCTCACGGGAGGCTCGGGCTTTCTCGGCCGGCACGTCCTCAATGCGCTCCGGGACGAGGGCGCGCGGGACGTGGTGGTTCCCCGGAAAGCTCAGTACGACCTCACTCAGGAAGAAGCGGTCGCACGCGTCTATCGCGATCATCGGCCGCGGGTTGTAATTCATCTGGCGGCGATCGTGGGGGGCATCGGCGCGAACCGCGAGAAGCCGGGGCAGTTCTTCTACGACAACCTGATGATGGGAACCCAGCTCATGGAATACGCGCGCCGGAGCGGGGTCGAGAAGTTCGTAGGCATTGGCACGATTTGCTCCTATCCCAAGCTGACGGCAGTCCCTTTCCGCGAGGACGAGATTTGGAGCGGCTATCCGGAAGAGACCAACGCTCCATACGGGCTCGCGAAGAAGATGCTCCTGGTCCAGGGCCAGGCCTATCGGGCGCAGTACGGGTTCAACGCGATCCACCTCCTGCCGGTGAATCTCTACGGGCCGAGCGACAACTTCGACCCCGCGAGCTCGCACGTGATTCCGGCGCTCATGCTGAAGTGCCAGGAGGCGATGGATGAGCGCACTTCCGAGATCGTGTGCTGGGGGGACGGCTCGCCGACGAGGGAGTTCCTCTACGTCGAGGACTGCGCCGAAGCTTTGGTGGCCGCGACACGCCTCTATGATGGTCCGGAGCCGGTGAACATCGGCGCGGGCTTCGAGATTTCGATCAAGGCTCTCTCGGAGCTCATCGCCGAGCTGATGGGGTTCGAGGGCGAGATCCGGTGGGACGTGACGAAGCCGAACGGGCAGCCGCGGCGCTGCCTGAACGTCGATCGAGCGCGGGAAGCGTTCGGCTTCCAGGCGAAGACCGACTTCCGCTCCGGACTCGAGAAGACGATCCGCTGGTTCCGCGAGAGCCGAGGCTCGCGCTGATGCTCGTCGTCTTCTTCAACCGCTCCTACTGGCCGGACTTCGGGGCCACGGGCCAGCTTCTGACGGAGCTCAGCCAGGATCTCGCGAAAGAGCACGGCTGCGACGTTTCCGTAGTCGCTGGCGGCGGGAAGAAGTCTTTCGGTCTCGTCTCCCGCGAACGCCACCAAGGCGTCGATATACTGCGCGCGAAAGAAACCCGCCTCGCGCGAAGGAGCTTTCTCGGCCGCTTCACGAACTATCTCAGCTACTTCTTCTCGGCCCTCTGGGCGAGTCTCCGGATCGGCCGGCCCGACGTGGTCGTCGGCCTGACCGACCCTCCGATCATCGGGCTCGTGGCCTGGGCGGCCGCGCGGCGGACGGGAGCGCGGTTCGTCTTCCTCTGTCAGGACATCTTCCCCGAGGTCGCGAACCTCTTGGAGGACTTCCGGAGCGAGCGCGTGAACTGGGTCCTCGAGAGGGTCAATCGTTTTCTCGTACGCCGCGCCGATCGCATCATCGCCCTCGGCGAGACCATGAAACGCCGACTGGTGGAGGGAAAGGGCGCGTCCCCGGAGAAGATAACCGTCATCCACAACTGGGCCGACTCCGGGCTTCTCTCGCCGGGTCCCAAGGACAACCCGTTCTCTCGCGAGCATGGCCTCCACGATCGCTTCGTCGTCCTTCACGCGGGTAACATTGGTTTGTCCCAAAACCTCGATTCGGTTCTCGACGTCGCTTCCGAGCTCGAAGACGTCACCTTCCTTTTCATCGGCGACGGGGTGCGGCGAAAGCCGCTCGAGGAACAATCGGTACAGCGCGGTCTCAAAAATGTCCGGTTTCTTCCGTATCAACCCCGCGAGCGGATGCGGGATTCCTACGCCACCGCCGATGTCTTCCTCGTGTCTTTGAAGCGGGGTCTCGCGGGCTACATCGTGCCCAGCAAGCTTTACGGAATCCTGGCGGCCGGTCGACCCTACGTCGCCGCGGTCGAGGAAGACTCGGAGGCGGCGTCCATCACCCAAGAGCACCAGTGCGGACTCGTCGTCGCCCCGGGCGACGTGGGAGGAATGACTCATGAGATCTCGCGGCTCTACCGCGACCGCGACCTCGCTCGAAGGCTCGGCGAGAACGCCCGGCGCGCATCGGCCCATTTCGAGCGACGAAAACAAGTTCGCGCCTACCATGATCTCTTCCAGGAACGACTCCAAGCACCCCGTTCTCGCGAGAACGCCGCTCTCGAAACGAGTCTTTGACGTTCTCCTTTCGGGAGTGGGGCTCGTCCTCGCGATTCCCGTGGGCGCCGTCGCCGCTCTGGCGATCAAGCTTGGAGACGGCGGTCCGGTCTTCTTTTCCCAGGAGCGCGTGGGGAGGGGAGGCGTCTCGTTCCGGAGCTACAAGTTCCGCTCCATGGCGCCGGATGCCGACAGGAAGTTCGGGACCGTACAGGCGGGAGAGCACGACCCGCGGGTCACCGCGGTGGGAAGAATCCTGCGGAAGAGCGCGATGGACGAGCTTCCCCAGCTCTGGAACATCTTCAAGGGAGACATGTCGTTCGTCGGTCCTCGAGCGCTCGCCGTCCAGGAAGTCGAGCTCAAGGGCGACGGCCGCTCGGTTCGCCTCGAAGAGATTCCAGGATTCACCGAACGGCACGAGGTAATCCCCGGACTCACCGGAATCGCGCAAATCTTTGCCCCTCGGGACATACCGCGACGGCAGAAGTTCCGTTATGATCGACTCTACGTGCGAAAGCACAGCTTCTGGCTCGACATCAAGCTCATCCTGGTCTCCTTCTGGATCACTTTCCGCGGGAAGTGGGAAGTGAGAGGTGAGAAGTTTTGAACGACTACGACGTCCTGGTAATAGGCGCCGGTCCCGCCGGCTTGTCGGCGGCGCGCCGTCTCGCAGAGTCGCGCGTCCGCGTGGCGGTCCTCGAAGAGCACGAGCAGGTGGGAAACCCCGTGAACTGCAGCGGCATCCTCGGGCTCGAGGCGTTCGAACGCTTCGACCTCCCGGCGACGCTCACCCGGCACACGCTTTCGGAGATCGAGTTCATCTCACCCCGGGGAGAGCGGTGGTCGTTCGCGTGCGAACGCGCCCTCGCGCGCGTTGTGCTCCGAAGCGAGCTCGATTCCTACCTCGGCGAACGGGCCGAGGCCGCGGGAGCCGAGATCCGACTGCGACAGCGGGCGACTTCAGTGCTGAGAACGGAGAACGGCGTTCGGGTCACGGTGAGCTCCGACGGTGTCGAGACGCTGTCCTGCCGCGCTCTCGTCGTCGCAACCGGGGCGGGAATGCCCCTTTTGAAAAAGCTCGGTTTCGACGAGATACCGGATACCCTCCTCGGCGTCCAGACGGAGATCGATTTCGCCGCGGAAAGGGTCGAGGTCCATCTCGGCCGTGAGTGGGCGCCCGAGGGCTTCGCCTGGGTGGTGCCTCTGGGGGACGGCCGGGCCAAGGTCGGTCTTCTGTGCGACCGCGACGGTCCGGCGACGCTGCGGCGGTTCCTCTCTCGCCCGGACTTCGCCGAACGAATCCAGGGGCCGCACGGACCGATCCGCTGCAGCGTTCTTCCGCTCGGATTTCTGCCGCGAAGCTACGAGGATCGCATCGTGGTCGTGGGCGAGGCCGCGGGACATATCAAAGCCACCACCTGCGGCGGGATCTACTACGGCATGCTCACGGGTGAAATCGCGGGGGACGTGCTGGATTCGTGTCTCGTCAAGGACCGGCTCGATAGCGCGAGCCTTTCTGCCTACGAGGCGCGCTGGCGCGAGCTCCTCGAGGAAGAGATCGCGTCGGGCCTGAAGCTCCGCAAGAGCGTGAAGCTCGTCGGCGATTGGGGCGTCGAGCGTCTGATCGCGATCGCCCGCGCGAACGGCGTCGAAAGCCTGATCCGAGAGAAAGCCGATTTCGACTGGCACCGGGACCTCATCCGCGAGGTCTTCGGGCACCGAACGATCGGACGGCTTCTTCTCCGGCCGAGCGCGGGCTCTTTCGGCGCCGATCGCGCGCTCCAGGAGTGCTCGCCGGTTTGAGTGTCAACCTGAAGGCGGCCCTCGCCGTTTTCATTGCTGTCGCTTCTTCCGCCGAGGGGCAGACGGTCGACCTCATCGAGGGCGAGCTCGCGCGGGTAAGGCGGAGCTTCTTTCGCCTCGGACCGCTCTACATGACGCCTTCGTTCCAGATCTCGTCCGGGTACGATTCGAACGCGCTCTCGACTTCGGTCGCCGAGAGCGACGTGACCGCGAGGGTGGGCCCCGGGATTCGGCTGGCGCTGCCACTCGGGAGCGCCGCTTTCTTCGACGTCTACCAGGAAGTCGACTACGTCTACTACCGCGAGCAGATCGACCTTCGGCGCTGGTTCTACATCACTGGGGTGGGCGCGGGGTTCGGGGGTCGGCGGTTTCTGTTCGAGGTGACGGACGAGTTCCGCGACGAGACGGGGCGGCCCACGTCGGAGTTCGACTTCCCGGTGGAACAGAGGACGAATCAGCTCGAAGGCTCCCTCGCACTCGCGCTCGGTTGGCGGC
>Ga0209002_10001031_pt1 | contig 22365 bp, 17 predicted proteins | sample Rifsed16ft2_FD_184010 | JGI IMG/M metagenome (GOLD analysis project Ga0209002, IMG submission 184010) | Soil microbial communities from Rifle, Colorado, USA - sediment 16ft 2 (version 2) | ecosystem: Environmental > Terrestrial > Deep subsurface > Rock core/Sediment | place: Rifle, Colorado... | reverse complement strand
CCTGAGCTTGTTTCTGCTCAATCTCCGTCACTTTGTCCTTCATCCCGGCTTCCAGCGAAACCGATTTTGCCCGTTCGAACGCGGTGTCGGACATAGCGGAATTTCCCGTTTGGGCAAGGCTGACGGCATAATGAAACAAGGCCACACCGAGCTGCGGCCTGAGATTCTGCTTTTCGAGAGCCGTGATGAACGGACGGATGTGAGTGACTACCGAATCGTGCATCCCGGAAAGGAATTCCGCCTGGATCTTCGCCCAGTCCTGTTTCAGATCCTGACTTTGAGCGCAAAAGCACGCAAGGACAATCAAGAGGCTGAGATATCGTCTGTAAGGGATCATCGTGACCTGTTCGACTTGACGATCGTCGGCTCGATGTTTTTGAATTCCTTCCTGAATCGTTCAATAACACTCATGGCCTCATTTTCCTGTGCGTATGTCCCGAGCGTGAGTTCATAGCGTTCCGACCGTTTCTCATCATTCGTAACGATTGCCACGGGTACGTCAAGGCCCTGATACACCTTCTTCGCTTCGTACGCGTCTTTCGGACTTCGGAAAGATTTCAGGAGGACTGTATACCGAACAGTCTCGCCTGTCGACTTCCGTACCGGGTCTGCAATCGTTGAGATAATAGTGAATTCGCTTCTTCGATTCTTCTGGAGGTTCTCGGGAGAATCGTTCGGCGCGATAGGATATTGGCTCCCATAGCCTCGCGCAATCAACCTGCCGGCTGCAACGCCGTTTTGGATCATGAAATCACGGATTGCATTGGCACGCCGGGAAGACAAGTCGATATTCTCATCTTCTCTGCCCGTAGCGTCCGTGTGCCCGGCGATTTCCAGACGAACATCCGTCAAGGCTTTCATCGCATCGATGATCTCGTAGAGGTTTTGTTCTGCCTCTTTTCGAACCTCGGCCTTTCCCAGGTCAAAATAGATATTGAATAGACGTATGACGCGAGGCTCCTTCGCAAGGAGAGCATAGACACCCGGCTTCGAGGGTGCAAATTCATAAGAACGCGTTTCAACCTTCAGCGCCTTTGTTACCGGAGTCCAGTTTCCGTTCTCAAAGTGATACACCCCGGCTGTTCCGGGAACAACCGCGCTTCTCGAGATCCAGGATTCCTCCACCGGAAGTGATGCCTTTGATCCGGCGCCAACGGCTTCCATGGCGTAGAGTGGTCCGACCACGGCAAATTTCTGCAGCGCCTCCGGCCACTCAACGGTTCTGAGCGACCCGGCTCCTGTTGAAGGCGCTGAATGAAGCACATAGGCTCCATTCGGGAGGCTTGTGCCATTCTGACCACTCACAGAAACGGGAATTGAAGGGTTATGTTCCGCCAAGTCGCTCCGTGCAGTCGGAGTAAGTGACTCGTAGAGCGACCGCGCCTCCATGATGCGACCGCTCATCAGAAGGAGCGGGACGAGCTCCTGTTGACAGGTGTAGACATTCACAATCGAAGAGGACGTGCTCATGATCCCCTTGTACATCTCCGCAGCCTCAGTCAGCCTCCCCGTTTCCTTGAAGAGCCGTGCCAGTTTCAGAGAGATGTCCTCCTTGATATCGGAATCGACATTTGAAGAAAGGACCTCTTTGTACAGCTCAATAGCATCTGTGCCGCGTTGTTCGGTCTCTGCAATTCGGGCGAGTTCCATCCGTGCATAGACCGCAGATTTCGACTCTCCGTAGTTTGTTACCACCTCCTGCAGGCTTTTCGCGGCTGCCGGGAGGTCACCCATCTCCATGCTCAGAGTAGCCGCCTGGAGGAATGCCTCGGAAGCAAGCTCCGTCCCTTCATATTGTGAACTCAGCGTTGAGTAGGTATTGAGCGCCATTGCGAAATTTCCTTCGGCGGTGTACGACTTGGCAAGCTCAAGGAGAGCCCGCGCCCTCACAGAGCCGCTCACCTGGCTGTTCAGCACTTGTGTGTACGCCTGCTGGGCAACGTGATATTGCTTCGCGGCCTTGTACAGGTCTGCTTTTTCGAGGAGTGCATCACTGTAGACGCTGCTCGTGGGATTCCGAAGAATGATATTGAAGACCGAAAGCGCTTTGGCATATTCACCCCTCTGCTGCCAGAATCGACCGATCTTCAGCAGAACCTGATCCGCGTGCTTCGACCTGGGGAAGCCGGAGAGGTAGTCCATGTACTTGCGCAAGGACTCCTTCCCGATCGACTCCAGATAGGCAAGATTGTAGAATCCGATATTTTCCCCGTCCACCATGAACGTCCGCTGTGCCTGAGCAACGAAGCTACCCGCGAGGGCAAAACGCACCGGATACGCGTCTCCCGAAATTGTCGACTCGGGTGAATTATAGGTGATGCGATACTGGCTTTTCAGGATCTTCAGGACAGTCTGATACAATGATTGAAGGTCGCTTGCCCGTTTGACGAAGAAGTATTCTCCGCCCGAACTGAGGGCCAGATCCTTCAGAATCTTGTTTTCAACGGAATTCAGATCGATGGCGTAAACAGGAATATTATACGATGCAAGGGCATGTCGGACTTGATCGAGCCCCGTCTCCGATCCGTTGTCTTCGCCATCCGAAAAAAGGATGACGGCCTTTCTTCCCAGGACATTGGCGCCGTTGAGTGTGGAGAGGCCGAACATCAGTCCGTCGTTCAGGAATGTTCGCTGAGTCATGATTCCGGTTTTGAGGTTCTTCCTGAGGAACGGCTTCGAATTGCTGAACGGACTTCTCAGCCGTGCATAGACGGGCTTCTGGAATTCCGGAATCGAGACCGTGCGCCGCCCGTCCCCAAAATCAACCAGCGCAACATAGTCCCCTGCTTTCAAGCTGTCGATAAATTGGGTTGCTGCTGTCTCCAGCAGCGCATTCCTTCCCTCCATTGATGCCGAATTATCAAACACCATTGCAATGTAGAGTTCCGACTCTCCGCGGCGTTTCAGATCGATGACCGATTGAACATCGTTGAGGCCGGCGGGGAAGTTCTTGTGCACTACGGACATCCACGTGGTATCACCCAGGTTCAGAGGGACCGATTCCCGATCTCTATCGACAACCGTCGCGTACAGATCGACCCTCGGGTAACGGCTGAAGTCCAGTTGGTTGAGATAGACGGACGCATTTCTCCGTGCCGGTTGGGCAACAGAAGTCTCCTGAGCCGCCGCAACAAGAACGGCAAGGAAGCACGCTATCGTTGTGACATTCTTCATATCAATGAAGTTGTTTGAGCTGAATATCGGGGCTCTCGGTGATCCTGTACGAAAGGACTGTAAACTCCGGAGTCGAAAGGCGTTCGAACAGCATCATCCATTCAGTGAAGGAGAGCATGCCATCCTTGTTGCGATCTCCTGACCCGCCATCGCCCGTCTTCTCCAAAAGGTCGTGGAGGTCATCCACGGCTGCCTCGTAATCGCTCTGACCTTTTGGCTGAATGACCACGAGGTACTTTCCTCCTCCTCCGATTCCGGGTCTTTGCTCCCTGAACATATCAAGAGGAAACTGATACCGCGGAGGTGCAAGTACAAACACCGACATTGTCCTGACGGGAAGAAAGAGAATAAGGTTCAGCAGGTAGTCCAGGGTCATACGATCGGGGTGAATGGAGGAGAGGGCGGACAATTCGACCCGCTTCGAATCCTTTTCCCATGCGCCGAGTGCCACAACGACGGCAACATCATTTGAATCCGTGGACACCAGCAGCGCAGCGATCCGATCGTGTGCAGATTTTTCCGCGATCGAAGAGAGAGCGAGTACGGTATTTCCTCTCGAACGAAGCCCCATTGCCTGTAGAAACTCGTTGTGAAACGCCTCGAGGCCTTCTTCGGCTCCAGGAGCCTCTTTCTTTGCCGTACCATCAGAACCGACGAAAAGCCCTTGCAGATAGACTGCATTCTGCGCACGGATGGTCAGTACGGTCAGACTCAGAAGCACCATTATCCGAAGCGCACGAGCGATTCCCATCATTGCCCTCCTCCCGCGCGACGTTGATATTCATCGACTCGAATCACAAAATCCGAAATACTGAACTGGTTTCCGAGGTACCTCGCCACTTCATGAAATCTCCTCCAATCGTTGCTGAAAGCCATGACTCTGCGGCGAGTCGCATCATCGATCTTTTCCTTTGCAAGCTTCTGCGTAAGCAAGGAGATCATTCGCCTTGAGGTTCCCGCGATCAACGCTGCGGGATTCTTTGCAATGGGAATTGCCGGATTTCCCCCGCGAATGACAATCGATCCCGGGATCCATCTTTGGATCTCAGGAGTAGTGAGATAGTCGCCATCAGATGCGCCGGCGGCTGCTGCCGGATTCATAACCGCACGAGACCAGTCGGCGGGCCAGGTTCCACCCCGAGGCAGTATAACAACCTCAAACGGGATCGCAGCTGTTTCGACAAGTGTGCGTAACTCGGCCTCAAACAGCGGGCGATTGTCAATGACGCCGTCAACCATGAGAACAACACCTGCCGTTGCCAGCGAGCGCAGCCGATCCGCGTACACCTTCATTTCTATCCACCCACCCCGCAAGTCACGGAGAAGCCAATGGCCCTCAGTAATTCTCCAATCCCCAGACCAATACACCGATGTAACATTCTGAAATGTTGCCCCCTTCAGAAGCCAATCATCGAGTACCATTCTCATCGTATGCTCTTCGACCCGATTCTTCACGAGAATCTTGGTATTCGCCTGCGGGACTATACCGCTTACAGGATGTGTGAAAAACTCGTGAAGGAACAACCCCCTGTCGAATGAATCCGCTGAATCTGCGGAGACGCTTCCCGCAATGATGAGGGCACGCGCGGCATTTCGCCGTCCGGTCACCAGAATGCTGTCGGGAACATAATTCCGGAGATATTGCAGGCCCTTTCGGAGAGTGTCGACCAAGGGTGACTCCCAGGAGGCGAGCAGGTTGAAATTCATTCCGTTGACAATGACGGTATCGCGTGTTTCATTCCCAAAGATATCCGTCACGTGAACAATGACGGGATTCCTCCCTTCCAGAACGGAGACAAGCGTTGTATAACTCTGGTTGAACCCTTCATTCGCAGAGCCGCCCTTCCATTCACCCTTGTCGTACACCGTCGTCCCGCCAACGCGCACCGTCTGAACCGGCCTGCTATGCCTGACCTCGCACACAACAGAGACCTGGGAAGCTTCCGTCGCGACGTTGTCGTTGGGAGACAAAATGGAAATTTGCGGCGCAGGAAAATATGTCCCGTAGGCGACAGGATCCACATCCTGCAGCGCGCTCAGAATTGCCCGAGCAACGACCCTCCTCCCGTTGAGATAGAATCGTTCATAGAGGCCGAGGAGCTTAACAGAGAGATCCGCGATTCTCGGTTTCAGCCGGGACATTTCCCAATACCCCCTCTGTCTCTCACCCCGCGCATACTCGACAATTGCAATCAGGAACAGGGTCTCGTCTGATGGAGAAGCCAAATATGACTGGGCAAGCGACGAGAATGCCGCACTCGTCTGCTCAAGGCTCAACTGTACGGTCCCTTTGATGCCGACACCTTCGCGAATCAGCTTCCCCTGACCCTCCGCGTTCAAGAGCTCAAGCAATGCCAATTCAGGATTGAAGGAAAGCGTATAAGCATCGATCAGGCGTAACTGCAGAGCTCGATCGTCGGGGTTTCTCAGAAGGCGCGAGCTCAACGTGTCGATCTGTGGAGAAAGAGAAATTGACACATCTTGTGAATGAGCGGATGAGAGTGCAACAAGGAGAAGAATAAGATGAAACCCTATGGAGGGGCGGTGTTGTGTCACGACCCCAATGTACGAGAGGGGGCGGTCTTTTTCCACCGTGACATGAAAGGATTGTCTTGGCATCGGCTATCAGAATGCAACGTCACACTGCACCGTTATCCGCTCTCTTTGAAGCCCTCCATCCTCCCCGCTGACGGATTCCTCTCCATACGAACGCGAGTATTTTGCCGAAATACGCATGTTATGAGCCAATGACCATTCGGTGAGCAGGTAAGTGCGAAAGCCGTTGTTCCAGGCGGGAACGTTCGAAAACCCTCCCGGGACATCCGGCTCATACGCATAGATGCGCGAGTCATAATTGTCCGTTTCATAAGCAGCAATCCGAAAGGAAATTCGAAGGGCCGCGTAAACCCGCCACCGAATCTCCTGGAAGACAAGGCACCCTGCACCCGTCGCATTCGTTTCAGAGAGACGCACTGTGGCTTCCATTCTTGCCTGCCACTTCAGCGACTGAGAGATGGAATGAAGTATCGACAATCGATATCGTTCCTGAATGACCCTGCCCTGGCGGAGATTGTCCAGCCCTTTGTCGGTCGCATGCAACAAGACAGGTTTGCTTTGCCGCCGGTGCTGCAGCGACATCTCCCACCATTCATTCAACCTGATCCTTCCTCTGATCATGAAATCATTCCCTGTCGATCTGAAGAGGAACCGATTGGAAAAGACGTACGCATCGTAAAAAAAAGAGATCGTCAATGTCCGCGAAAGCCGAATGGATGCTCCCAAATAGACTCCGGATTCTCCTTCAACGATTCCCCCTTCGGAGATCGCAAACCCATGCAGGCTGTTAAAACTGCGCGGATACATTCGGGCTGCAAGAACCGTACTCATGGTGCTCATCGGTTCAACGAGCATGCTAAAGCCCGCGGCAACCGAGCCGTTCCCGTCTCCTGCCGCTTCTCCGGAAAGAGTGATAGTGCCTGCTTTCCACATGAAATCTGCGGCGACAACATCTGCATTGGTTCCATGGAACGCGTTGTACCGTGAGAGGGAGAGAGGATCGCCCAACCGTATCCTCGATCCCTTTACTGTTGCAGCAAATCCGTCAAAGGGAGTCATCGAAAGTATTCCTCCGAGAGCAACCTCGCGAACCACCTCGCGACTCCTCAGCTCGGACGCCGTTCGAAACAGACCGTCCGTATCCAGGCTCGTTACAGTACCTTCCGCATTCCTTGAGCCGTTAAGCCTTCTGTCTGAGAAGAAAACATTCAGTCGCGTCCAGCCCACATCCTTTTCAAGAGCAACTCCCCGGAGGAAGTGATTCTCGTCAGTGGAGCGGTACGGTTCAACTCTCGTCTCTCTCGGTTTCCCGAGGTCGAGAACACTACCGCCTTTCATGATTCCGCTGGACCTCCAGAACACCAGCCCCTTTCCCGACTCAACCGCAAAGTCGCCGACGAGAATCCTGCCATTCATTGCGGGGATGACCAGATCCAGAGAGCCGACGGCAAAGAGATCAGAAAATCGTTCACCGGCATCTTTTTCGGTTACGATACACGCCCTGAGTGAAAGCCCATCCACCTTGTTCTCCTGGAAGTCACAAAGGATTCTCTGGTATACCTTCAGAGGAGACCCGAGAGGAGTTCGAACCTCCGGGAAAGGTTTCTCCAGCTGCACTCTCGAACGGATCCGCACATTTGGCCGGTTGCTCAGATCGAGCAGATCATCCCACATGCTTTCGAGAATGTCGACAATCTGAGACTCTCCGCTTTCGTCTGTTACGCCTTCCAAAAGCTCTTCAATCTCTGTCTCAGAGGCGGAGAGCGTATCCCTTTCGGGGATTTGCCCATACGAAAGAGCAAACAGGAAGATCAGGCAGTTAAACAGGCGGATCATTGTGCGATCCACACTGTGACTTCGACCTGGTGTGTCCAACCCAACTGCGCGTGCAGAAAGCCGGCGTATCCAAACTCCAGCGATTCATGGCGTACCGAAACGCCCGCGGAAACGATATCGGGATTGTTCGCCATCCCCAAACGCAGGGCAATGCTCTCGAGCGGAAGTAGTTCGAGGGCCCATCTCGCCATCAATGGATGTCTGACATCCTTTTCACCTTCAAGGAACACGATCAGGTACGGAAGAGGATTGTAGGAGACTCCCATCGCCGCTTTCTGGGGAAGCCGCTGACGAATGACGCCTATCGTTTCACCCAATATGTTTTCGCCTGCAAAACCTATGTGCAGCCCCTCGATGATCCGCACTCCCCATCCGGCCGTCACCACGACCCCATAAGTCCTTCCATACCCCTTGATAGTGGTGCTCCGCAAATCCATGGCAAGCCCGACTGACAGGCCCTCCGCTATCGTGTGTCCCACTCCGACCTCAATACCGAGTTCTTTGTACAAGTCAAACCCGAAATGCTCGAAACCGGCTGCGACGGCCACTCCGGCAAGTGAAAATGAACTGTTCAGTGCGACCATCCGCAGCTCTTTGAGGCCGAAAAGTCCCGGCGAGGCAAATGCGGAAATACCGGGTTGCCGCTGCATCGTGAGCATCGCCGGATTGTGAGCGACTGCCCACGAGTCTCCGGGCAACACTGTGCGCACACCGGCGAGCCCAATCGATCGGACACCCTTTCCGTTTTCGCCGCAATGAGTGTGAGTTGCGCTGCCCAGCACAACGATAACCAACACAACCATTCGATTCATCTCATACTCCTTGCCGGGGGAAGGTTATTTCTCTATATTTCATCGGAACAGTGGAGCTCATCATGCATCGATTTCTTATCATTCTTGTTCTTGCCGTTCTTCCCTTCATTCTCCAGGCACAGGAATTGAACTGCAACGTGACTGTTAATGTTGAGCAGGTCCCATCGGCCTCGAGGGATTACCTCAAAGATTTTGAGCGCGATGTTGAACAATACCTTAACAATTTCCGATGGACTACAGAGGACCTTGGGGGGGAAAAGATCAACTGCTCGATGGACATTTTCTTCCTACCAGGGGGAGGAGACAACAAATACACCGCCCAGGTGTTCATCGGCAGCAGACGGCCGGTCTACAGGGGGGTTGAGAGGACCGACAAAGAGACGATCATCCTCAGGATTATGGATGAAAAATGGGAATTCGAATATCTCCCAAACAAGCCCATCTACCACGACGAATTTCAATTCGATCCCGTCGCGGATTTTCTCGATTACTATGCGTATCTGATTCTTGGATTTGATTTTGAATCATACACCGAACTATCCGGCACGCCTTATTTTCAAAAAGCGATCAACATTTGCGGCCAGGCGGCGGGATCTTCCTACGCCACCGAATGGCAAAACCAATCTGTCAACTACAGCCGTTTCTCCTTTGCGGACGAGCTGATCAATCCGAAATACCAGCCGTTCCGGTTGGCATTCTACAACTATCATTTTGAGGGGATTGACCTCCTGGAGACCGAGACTCAGAACGGCCTGACGGCGATGTTATCGGCCATCGAGTCCATTGCAGAGACCTGGCAAAAGCAGAATCCGCGCAGCGTACTTCTCAAGACCTTCTTCGATACGAAGTACATGGAGATTGCGGAACTCTTTCTCAAGTACCCCGACCGCGCCGTCTATAAACGGCTGGGTGCGGCCGATCCAAACCATCAGACGACCTACCAGGAATACAGTCTCAGATAAACTCTTAAGGTAACAGCGTGATGGAGAGAATGTCGTCGCCGATCTGCATCCTATCGACAACGTCCATTCCGGCAACGACCACGGCAAAGACCGTGTAGCGGCCGTCGAGATGAGGTTGAGGCGTGTGAGTGATGAAGAATTGACAACCCTCCGTATCCTTCCCTGCGCTTGCGACCCCCACACTTCCCCGCTCGAAATTCACCAGTGAGAATTCCGAACGGATTGCATAATTCGGCCCGCCCCAGCCGTCTCCCCGCGGATCCCCCCCCTGCACGACAAAATTCGGTACAACGCGATGAAAATTCAGTTTGTTGAAGAACTTCTTTCTGATAAGCTTGTAGAAACTGAGCACTGTAAATGGTGCATGCTCTTTAAGAAATTGGATTGTGATGGTGCCTTTGTTTGTGTTGATGACAGCCTTGTGTTTCTGCCCGATCACTTCCAGCGATTTCCATCCGTAGTCGACATAAATCGGCTTTGTCGATTTTGTCACCTGGTCATCGTAGTTGTTTCCCGTGATGCGCTTCAGCGCCGCCGATGCGGAGAGAGCCACCGTCCTGTCGACGTCGAGGATGGCGCGTTCCAGGAGAGGAACGGCACGTTTGTCCCCGATTTTCCCGAGCGTCTCCAGAATTGCCTGCATCGCTTCAACATCATTCGGCGCCGACAGTTTCGCGTACGCCAGCATCAATTCCTCGACTGCACGATCGTCCACCCCTTCCTGCAGTAAGAAGGAAAAGACAGCAGAATCTCCCAGCGCATTCGCGACCAGTGTCGTGACGGCCATATCTTCTCTCAGAAGAGATATCTTGGCACGACGAAAGAGCTTGCTGCCCAGCTCGTTTGTGACTGCCGTGTCCTTTCTTATGGAACGGAAGCTTGCAGGAGACAGGAGCTTTTTGATGAAATCCCATGCCGCCATCGATACGCGAATTGAATCGTCGTTCAGCTTTTCAAGCATCACCGCAAGATGATCGCTGGCGGGAATGCCCGACAAGGCCTCGAGGACCTTTGACTTCAGGCGGATCGAGCTTCTTTTGTCGGAAAGAAGCCCATCGTACTTGAACTCGTCCGGAAAATGCCTCGCAAGGGCGACAAGAGCCTCACCGCGGACGGTCTCACTCCTCTTCTTCGTCGGTGCTGCGAGCTGTTCAAGTCTCTTTCGAAGACCGGCGGGGTCTTCATGGCGCTTCACGGCCTCCCGTGGCAGCGAGGTAAGCGCCATCAAGGCCGAAATCGCCACATGGTCGGACGAAGAAGCGAGATACGTGAGGAGGGGCGAAAGGGCGTCGTGATCTTTTGCAGCAAGGGCTCCGAATGCCCGGGCAAGATTCACTCGAACACGCCAGTTCCCCTGCCCCCGTCTTCCCTCAAATTTCTGTATCTCCTTGAGCAGCTCCAGTCCTTCCTGAGATTTCGTTTTCGAAAGGAGTGTGGCAAGGTGCATTCGAATGTCTGCACTCTTGTCGGAGCACAACTTCTTCAGAATGTCCTTCCGTTTTGCAACCTCAACGTCAATTGCTCCGTGCGGGCCGATTCTCCAAAGGGCGTACAACGCGCACCATCTCGTGCGCGTATCCTGTTCCTCCAAAGCATCAAAACAAAACCAAATGCCCCGTTCCGACTTGATGTTACGCAGGGCAAATCTCGCAATACTGAGTGTCTGATCCGACTTCAGGGATATCATCTTTCTTGGCAGACCGAACGAGACGACGTCATCGTAAACGTGCTCGCTGCCGCTCTTTCCGAGGGCTTCCAGCAACCGTGTCACGACGCTGGGAGTCGTCTCCGAACGCAGCCGTTCTGCAAGCTCCTGCTCTGCCAGTGGGGATCCGATGGAGCCAAGAGAGAAAGCGGCCGCACCTCGCACGGAGGAGGATCGATCATTGAGGAGAGGAAGAAGATTTGGAATTGCAGTGGTGTCCTGGATGTTGCCCAGGGCGATTGCGGCTCGCCGACGTAACTTTAAATCCTTGTGGCCCAGATAGCGGAATAGCACGCTGTCGTTGATCAGCCGCTGATCCTGATGCCACAGGATTTCGCGCTCGTCATCGCTCAGCCTTTGTGAGAAGGCAATCGAACCAAACAGAAGGATTGTGGAGACAACAAAGCGGGTCAACATGAGTGTAGGCAAAAGTAATCATGAGAAGGTAGAAAAAGGAAGGCAAGAATACAATACAGGGAACTCAGGACGGTCCGCCGCCCCGGGTCGTGTCAAAGACCTTCTTCTGTATTTCCCGTCCTGTCTTTGTATTGGCAAGCCCCCCCTGCCCGGATTCTTTCAGACGCGGGGACATGAGGTCACCGACTTCCTTGGTGGCAAAGATCACTTCGTCCGCCGGGATAAGGCTGGTGATTCCGACAAGCGCCATCTGGGCGGAAACGAATGCATTGGCGACCCCTACGGCGTTTCTTGTCGTGCAGGGCTCTTCAACCAACCCGGCCACCGGGTCACAGACGAGCCCCATTGACGCTTTCAAGGCAAATCCCACTGATTCGAGAATCATCTCTTCTTTGCCGCCCAGAAGGTATGTGATGGCCGCCGCACCCATGGCTGCGGCGCTCCCCGTTTCCCCCATACATCCTGCCTCGGAACCGGCAAACGACGAATTCTTGGCAAAAATCAAACCAACAGCAGAAGAAACAAGAAGCGCATCAAGGATTCTCTGCCGCGGAATCTTGTGTTCTTCCATCATGGTCACCAGAACAGCCGGCATGATTCCGGCCGATCCCGCCGTAGGTGCGGCGGCAATCTTCCCCATGCAGGCGTTCACCTCGCCCACCGCAATCGCCCGTGCCACTGCCTTCTTCAGCGACGACCCCAATGTTTCGGTCGTCCCTTCATAGACTTTTTTTGCCCAGTTGTTCAGCATCCCGCTCGGAGTGATAACCTGCTGCGTAAGCCCCTGATCGACGGAATCTTCCATCACCAACAGGACACGCTTCAAATTATCATAAACCTGCTCTCGCGTCAATCCTTTGTTCCGCATCTCATAATCAACCATGGCCTGAGCCATGTCTTTTCCTTCGCGACGGCAATACACTGCTATGTCTGAGAGGAGGTTGAATTCCATGTTCACTCCGTTATTTGTCGTAGCGGGAACTGCCGTCCGCAACGGGTTCGACTCTTCGTGCGAATTTCACCCACTTGAACGATTCGATCTTCTTAAGGGTCTCCCGATCGATGGACTGGTCGACTTCGATAACCATATTTGCCATCTTCTCATCCCGGGCGACATACATGTTGGCGATGTTCGTTCCTTTTTCCGCAATCGCCCCGCTAATGTTCTTAATGCTTCCGGGAATGTCCTCGGCAATAATCACGATCGTGTGCGTGTGGGCGCTGAAATCCACATGAAATCCCTCGATCTCCTGTATCTTGATTCTGCCACCCCCCAACGAAGCCCCTGCAATCTCAACGGTCCCTCCGCCCTGGCCCCTCAGGTGAATCCTGGCAGTGTTGGAATGGAGCTTGTTGATTCCCCCACTGATCTTAAACTCCCATTCAAGCCCCTCCTGATGTGCAATTTCGAATGAATTGCGGATCCTCACGTCATCGGGACCGAACCCAAGGATTCCCCCTATGATTGCCCGGTCGGTTCTGTGACCTTTGTGCGTTTTGGCAAACGAATTGTAAAGGGTCACAACTGCTTTCACCGGCTTGTCGTTCAGCAGCTGGCGGGCAATATACCCGATTCGGCTTGCTCCCGCCGTATGCGAACTCGAGGGGCCGATCATGATCGGTCCGAGGATATCAAAGATACTTGGTTGTTCCGTCATACGGTTCGAGGCAAGGAAAAAAGATGACGCGTGTTGGCCGACGCACTCTCTGCAATGACTGAGGGCGTTGTCTGCAGCACCTCGGCAATCTTGTTTGCGATCAAAGGGATATTGGCCGGCTCGTTTCTCTTTCCCCTTAGGGGTACGGGCGCCAAAAAGGGGGAATCAGTCTCCAAGAGTATGGACCCGTAACCGATCAACTTTAATGTCTCCAGAACGGAGGAATTCCTGAAGGTCACAATCCCCGGATATGAGACGAAGAATCCATTTGAGAACAACGTTCTTGCTTGCTCGGCCGTTCCGGAGAAGCAATGAAACACTCCGCGGGCCCCCTGCACCGGTCCCTTCTCGTATCCGGACGAGCGCCATTCCCTGTGTTTTTCGGAGATTGACTTTATTTCTTCAAGAGACTCGGGGACCGAGTCACGCGTATGGATAACGACGGGGAGATTCCTCCTAACGGCAATCGCAAGTTGTTTCCTCAGGACCTCAACCTGACGCTCGCGCGGCGAATAGTCATAGAAGAAATCCAGGCCAATTTCTCCGATCGCCACAACTTTCTGATGCCGGCTTAGTTCCTCTATCTGTCCAAGGCTCTCGTCCGATGCCTCTTCCGCATCGTGAGGATGAAATCCCACGCAGGCATAGACTTCGTCGTGGGCTTCTGCGAGAGCAACCGCCTGCCGGCTAGTGTCGAGATCCGTCCCGGGGACAATGATCGCAGAGACCCCGGCTTCCTTCGATCGGCGAAGTACGTCCGCGAAGTCTTCACTGAATTCTTTGAAAAAGATGTGAGCGTGTGAATCGATGTACATGGATTCGGCGTCGCGTGAGATATCAATGCTTCATGATACGCTTATCTTGAGAGGAATTCAAGAAGACTCAGAGGGCGCTTTCAATGCTGAGGACAAATGTGCGGACAGGTGCGAGGTTCCCTACAAGTTCCACGTAGTGATAGTTGAGAAGATTGTTGACATTGAACCCCACCCTCAGAGGGAGGCCAATTCCGGCGAGCATAGCAGAGACTCGCGCATCGACCACATGAATCGGGACGCGATAGTCGCCATGGATAATGGGAGCGAGACGGATAAGGTTGTCGTCGATTCGTTCCACGCGGCTGATAAAACGATAATCCCCGGAGAAATGGAATGGCGAGAATGTGAGGGCCGACGAAGCGTAGAAGAGGTGACGCGGTCTGAATTTCATGATGCTTTGGTCCGCGAGGTCCTTTGGCCACACATAGGTATAGCCAATGTCCGTGTTCAGGACCCTCTCGAGCCATGCGATCTTGAGGCCCACCTCGAAGCCCTGAATGCGGGCACGCGTGACGTTCTCGAATTCCACGACCGCCCTGTCCTGCCCTACTGTGTCTGACGGACCGCTCTTGATGTTCTTGAGCTTCACTGCCGGTTCTATCAGGTCCCTGAAATCATTTGAATACAACGCGGCATCAAAGACGAGGATGTCCTCAACTGAGTGTGTCATTCCCAATTCGTACGTCAGACTTTTCTCCGCCTTGAGATTGATATTCGGAAGAATGACAAGCTGACTCACATTCGTGGAACTTGAGACATACAATTCGCCGATGGAAGGATAGCGAAAACCCCAGCCCACCGAGCCGCGCAGCGACGTCGCGTCGGAAATCAGGTACACGGCTCCGAGCTTGGGACTCAACCGCGACGCTGCAGGAAGAACGGAAGCTTTCTGAATATCATACCGAATCCCTGCGGTCAGTTTCCATTGCTCCGTAACGGAAAACTCATCCTGCACATATGCGGCCAAACCAAAGCCGGGGTGGTTGCCGAAAAGATTCGAAATAACCTCATCCCTGTTGCCTGCAATTCCAAATGTGACGATGTGCTGCGGGTCCGCCTCATAGGTTACCTGAACATCTCCCTGAAATACATGCGAAGATGAGACGTTGAGGACCGTCCCGAGGCTGTCATCCCTCCAAAAGTTGCCGAAATACATCCCCTTCACCGTGTAGAAAAGCCGCTCCGAGAGAAACTCCTTGTACTCCAGACTGACGTTTCCTCTCCTGCTTGTGACCTTCCCGTTCCGCTGACCCGCGGCAGGCAGTGTCGCCTCCCTCAGGCTTTTCCACCAAAAGTAGTTTCCATGCTTACGGTCGAGCATATTGACAACCAGAGACAAAGACCGTTGTTCCGAAAGGTCGTACCGAAACTTCGAAAACAGATTCCATCGATGATAGACGTCGTTTTCCCGATAACTCTCGTCGACCGTTCGCGTCACGCTGAACATGTATCTCACCGGACCGGCGCTGTTTGCATATCCCAGGGTGAGACTGGAATTGAAACGCATGCTTTCCGACCAGTCCCATTCATCATATCGCGGCCGGTCATAGAGTCCCGAGAAAGCGCGGAAGCGAAAATCGGGATTCTCGGGCATTTCCCGCGTAATGATATTAATCACTCCACCGAGAGCGCTCGAGCCGTAGAGTGCCGACCCTGCTCCCTTCACCACTTCAATCCGTTCAATCTCTCCGACGGGGATTGTCTCCCAGTTGATCTCGCCGGTGTCTCCGGTGAGAAAAGGCAAACCGTCCAGCAGAAGAAGGACGCGGCTTCCGACACCTCGACTGTACCCGGTCGAACCGCGTATATTGACCTGATCCTGCATCATGTTAACACCCGGGACGTAGCGTAAGGCATCGTCAAGAGTAACGGTTACGCGTTCAGCCAGTGTCGCAGCCGTGACCGTTGAAACTGTTACCGGCACTTCCCGCAGGCTTTGCTCTCTCCTGCTTGCCGTGACGACAATGGGTTCAGTCTCAATAGCGACGGGCTTCAGAGAGAATTCCAGCGTCAGGGTGCTTCCCGCCTCGAGTGTGACATTTTCCTTCGTTTCAGTCCTGAATCCCACCATGGATGCCGCAATTCCATACCTTCCCGGGGGAAGCGGCCTCAGCCGGAAACTTCCCTCCACATTCGTCGCCGCACCGACAAGGGTTCCCTTCACAACGATGTTGGCCCCAATCAGGAACTGCCCCGTTTCGGCATCCCGGACCGTCCCAAGGACGAAGCCCTCGATCGGCTGCCCTATGAGGACTCCGGAAATGGCAATCGGACCCACGATATGGAGGATCCACCGTTTCAAAATGGCTGCGGAGGAAGATTATAGAAGTCGATCGTGAGGTTCACTCCTGAAACAACCTCGTAGTCACGTATCGTAATGGTCTTGGGTATTCCCGGAGTCGTTTCATCGCTATAAACGGCCACAACGCGATAGCTGTTTGGATCGAGTGTGTTGTCCCCAAACCTCTGGAGAACCCCGATATAGTAATACGTGGCCGGGGGAAGGGCAAAATTGAACGATTGTGAACTGAAGTTGTATGGGAGGGATTCTATAATCGAAGGGTACAGCAGAATTTGATTTGACAGAATCCCTGATGCAACCTTGGAGGAGTCTATAGGGAAGATTTGCGAGGCAAAGATCCACAACGTCTGCACGCTGTCCTGCGGCGGCCATGTCCCCTGAACCGTGAGCAGACCCGAAAGCCCCGGTTCAATATCCGGGGGCAATGTCAATCCACCGTCACAGGATAGAAGGATTCCGGCAGAAATCAATACAGGAAGAAAAAGCGATTTCATCGAAACTGAAAGTAGCTGTTGTGATAGTGAGATGCAACGGCGTCCCCTTTTTCAATTGGAATTCAAGGCACTCTTTCCTATATTGAAGCCTGTTTTCTTGAAGTCAGTTCATCATTTTCGCATCGCAGGACCAGTGCAATCAAAGGTGGCTGTCACCACAAAGAGGAAAATCCCGGCAAAAGAAAAGGCCTCGTCCGGAACCATCAACCGACGAACGTACGACACCGACTACGTTCGGACGCTCTTTGACGGCATCGCCCCCAGGTACGATTTTCTCAATCACCTTCTAAGCTCCGGAATCGATGTTTTCTGGAGGAAAAAAGCGATTTCTCTGCTCAAGGAGCAGCGTCCGAGCAAGATTCTGGACGTCGCAACAGGAACAGGCGACCTGGCTTTTGAAGCCTGCCGGCTCAACCCTCAGAGCATCGTGGGTATCGATTTTGCCACTGCAATGCTCGACCTTGCACGGCTTAAAGCGGGGAGAAAAGGCCTCTCTTCCCTCGTCTCGTTTACAAAGGGGCAAGCAGAGAAGCTCCCGTTTGATCGGGACACGTTCGATGCGGTGACTGTGGCGTTCGGGGTGCGAAATTTCAGCAACCTGGAGAAGGGCCTCAGGGAGATGGTGCGAGTTATCCGCCCCGGTGGTGCGATGGTCGTGCTGGAATTCTCAAGACCGCGATCGCCTTTCATGGCCGGCTTGTATGGATTCTATTCAAAGAGGATCCTTCCCATGGTGGGCGGATATCTTTCGAGTAAAGAGGCATACGAATATCTTCCCAGCACTATTCAGGAATTTCCCGACGGAGATCAGTTCGCAAAGGTCCTTGAACAAGCGGGCCTTCAGCACATCAGGACATTCCCTCTCACTTTCGGAATCGTAACGATCTACCATGGCATCAAAGGCGGCAGAAGCAACCGCGCAAAAAGAGATTAAGACCGATCTGGTCATTCGTGTCGGTCACAGCCCCGATCCCGATGATGCATTCATGTTCTATGGCCTTTCCAGCGGGAGGGTCAAACTGGACGGCGTCAAAATCGAACATCTCCTCGAAGACATCCAGTCATTGAATGTGAGGGCAATGAAAGGCGAATTGGAAGTCACCGCCGTCTCTGCCCACGCATACGCGTCGATTGCAGATCGGTATTGGATCATGGCGACGGGGGCAAGCATGGGAGAGGGATATGGACCTGTCCTTGTGTCCAAACGATATACCTCCCTGGAAGAGCTGAAGGGGAAAAAGATCGCAACACCCGGAAAACTCACGACAGCGACTCTCCTGTTCAAGATCTTTTGTGAAGGGATGTCAAATACGGACATACCCTTCGACCAGATCATGCATCGTGTCGCCGACGGCGAATTTGATGCCGGGCTGTTGATACACGAAGGTCAGATCACGTACGCGGAACAGGGGTTCAACAAGATCGTCGATTTCGGTGAGCTCTGGTCCTCGATGTACGGCCGGCTTCCCCTCCCCCTCGGACTGGACGTTGTGCGGAAAGACCTGGGCGAAGACCTCGCCCGCCGGCTCTCAAGAGGGTTGAAAGAGAGCATTCACTACGGTTACACGCATCAATCCGAAGCAATCCCCTATGCACTCCAATATGGGAGGGGGATCGATCAACAGCTGGGCGAGCGGTTTGTGAAGATGTATGTGAGTGAACTGACTGTCGATATGGGCGAGAACGGGAAGAAAGCGCTTGAATTGCTGTTTCGCCTCGGATCGGAACGAAACCTCATTCCCCCGGTGCCGCAGGTACAACTGGTTTAACTATGATTGGACTCTTTAAAATATTTGATGCGCACGTTCATTTCTACTCCAACTCGTTCTTCCGATTCCTGGTGAAGCAGAAGCCGAATCGGGCCGACGTCAGCACAGAGCTGAAGAACATTGCGATGAAGGGGCACATCGAAATCCCCGGCGACGATCCCGTGCAGCTCGCAAAAAGATGGGTCGAAATCATTGACAAGTGGAAGATCGAGCGGCTCATTCTGATCGGCAGCATGCCGGGGGATGAAGACGCGGTTGCAAAGGCGGTTCAATCGGCTCCCACCCGTTTTACGGGGTTCTTCACCGTTGACCCGAACTCGAATCTTCTGATGGAGAATGCTCAAAAGCGGATCAAGGAAGAGAAATTTCGCGGCGTTTTTCTCTATCCTTCACTTTACCAGATCAGTGTCGCCGACGAATGGCTCTTCCCCCTCTATAACCTGCTACAGGAGTCCAAGGGAATCGTGTACGTCCAGTTCGGGAAATTGCTCATTCGCGCGCGCGAATACGCCGGGGTCCCGACCGTCACAAACGAAGCATTTGCGGATCCGGCCACCATCATACCGGTCGCCAAGAAGTTTCCGAAGCTCAGATTCGTCATTCCAAACTTCGGTGCCGGAAAATTTGCCGAAACCCTTGAAGTCGGGAAGCAGTGTCCCAACGTTCTCGTCGATACAGCCGGATCGAATTCGTGGATGGCCAATCATCCCGACAAGCTGGATTTACGGGGAGTGTTTCAGAAGGCTCTGCAAGCTTTTGGACCGACGAGAATGCTTTTCGGCTCAGATTCGGGGATGATGCCGCGGGGGTACCGCTACGACATTCTCGACAACCAGATCAAGCTTGTGCAGGAGATGCGCATCCCCACGCCGGACGCAAAGAAGATCTTCTACGAAAACATGGCTTCTCTCATCGACGGCTAGTCTACGCCGCCGCTTCCCGCTCTTCCACCCGAAGAATCTCATACAGCGTCGTCCGTTGTGCCGGGATGAATCCCGACTCCCGGATCAGCTGTTTACATTCCTCTGTATTCGTTTTATTCACGAAATTGGCTGCAGCATGGACATTCTCTTCGAGAAGGGTCCCGCCGAAGTCATCGGCTCCAAAGTGGAGGGCGATCTGTCCGGTTTTCTTTCCTTCCGAGAACCATGAAGCCTGGATATGAGGGAAATTGTCGAGGTACACCCGCGAGAGCGCGATCATTTGCAGATACCGCGTGGGGGTTGCGTAGTGAGGTATGACTTTTTCAAGGGGGGTGTTGCCGGGTTTGAACGACCAGGGGACGAACGCGGTAAATCCATGGGTCTCGTCCTGGAGCTGCCTTGCCTGGTCGAGATGCTCCACGATATCCTCGTCATTCTCCAGGTGTCCGTACATCATCGTCACTGTCGATTTGTATCCGATCTCGTGGGCAATTCTCATGACGGAAAGCCAGTCGGCCGAAGTCCCCTTCTTGCTGCTGATCTTCTTCTTCACCCTGTCTGAAAGGATCTCGGCTCCTCCGCCGGGGATGGATCTTAATCCGGCTTTCCAGAGTCTCTCAAGCGCCTCGCGAACGGTGATTCCTCCCACGTCCGCCATGCCGATGATCTCAGAAGTCGAGAAGAAATGCGGATGGACTTGCGGGACTTCGGAGACCGTTCTGCGAACCATCTCTTCGTAGTATTCAAACGGGAGAGCCGGGTTGACGCCGCCCTGCAACAAGACTGTTGTCACTCCCATTGCCGCCGATTCCTTGAACTTCTGGATCATGTGTTCGACGGAGTACGTGTATTCTCCCTCTTGACCGGGGTGACGATAAAAAGCGCAAAAGATGCAGTCGATGTTGCAGACGTTGGTGTAGTTCGGATTCGTATCGACGACAAACGTGACCCACGGTTTGGGGTTTTTTCTAAACCGCACTCCGTTTGCCGCGTCGCCCAGGTCGAGCAGCTCCGCGTTGCGAAGAAGAAATACCCCCTCCTTTTTCGTCAACCGTTCACCCGAACGCACCTTATCGTAGAGATCTTCCAATCGCATGGTCTGCCTAGAGTGATATCTGGTATCCGAGAGACTTCAGTTCCTTCATAATGCCGAGGCTGGCTTCTTCCAGTTTCACCACGATAGGCCGCACGACGATTCCCGGCACATTCTTCGGGAAATTCACATCGGTCATATGGAGCACCGTCACGTGTCCCGCGCCGAGCTTGCCGACAAAGTGTCCGAGCTCGAACATGGCATAGGCCATGTCGTCGGAATTGAAGACAAAGAAGGCACACTGGATGTCGTTGCTGTGAGAAATCCTTTCGAGGGAAAGCATTTTCCCATGCTCGCGGTTGAAAGCAACTTCCTCAAGGCCGATTTCCGAAAGGAACTGCGAGAGCTGCAGACGAAGCGGATCTGTTGCTTCCCCAATGACGTACACTTTCTTACCTCCGCCTCCGGCTGCTGCGGGCTTTGAGGGAGCCGGTTGAGCCGCCGCGGGCTTCGGGGGCGGCTTGAGGACTCGAGCCCCGCCGGTTTCTGCCGAGCTAACCCCTGCTGCGGGGGCTGCCTGCGGCGCGGCTGCGGGAGATCCGCCGCCTGCCAATTCCGGCGATGTCTTTATCTTCTCGTACAGGTCTTTTAACTGATTGACGATGAGCTGTGCCGATGCCTGGAAGAAGAATCCGCCATTGGCGTCGCCCGTAATCTTCGCCTTGTAGGAAAACCCGATGGGTCCGATCTGCTCCAACGTCTCAAGACACTTCTTCCTCCACTCAAGATACTTGTTCTGCTGGCGGGCATTGTATCCTGAGACCTCAAACCCGCCGAGGGGAACAAGATGAGTCCCCTGCTCGAGAAGCTGTTCTATGGTTGTCAAAAAGTTACCGGCCATCGCCTTGCGCAATAGGAATTCGTGATTCTTCAAGGAGCGATTCGAACATCCGAAGCGCATCCTGTTCACGCTCCCCGAGCCTATAGTTGAATCCTGCGAGATATTCTGCGGACTCGGATGGGGACAGGCCTATGCGTCTGGCATGCAGATTGCCGACATGCTCAAACTCTGCCTCCCCTCGTTCGAGGGCGTGAGCTATGATTTCATTTAATTCATTTTTTTCTTCTTCTGCCAGCGATTTCTTTGCTGCCCAAACGGCAAACACGAACGGGAGCTTTTGCCACTCATACCATTCTTTGGCCAGGTCGTAGACAATCTCAAAGCCACGCAGCCCTTTCTTTGTATGGTGCAACGCTTCGTCGCCTATCAAGAGGACCGCATCGAATTTGTCGAGGTCGTTCACCCCGCTGTTCATCCGGCGCAGGTCGGCACGAACGCCGTATCGTTTTTCCAGGAGGAGCCTGAGAAGGAGAACGGACGTCGCAGTATCGTCAGTGACGCCGATGGTCTTCCCGTCAAGATCCAGCCAGCCGTGGTTGGAGAAAAGCATCACGCTCCTGACCTGATCCCTCGTGGCAATTCCATAGTGGAGCGGCTCCAGCAGCTCACGCTGTGCCAGAAAATCTGCCACCGAGAAGAGGCCCGCATCGATCTGACCTTTCCGGGAAAGAACTCCCATTCTCCGGGGAGTTATCGGCAACACCTTGAATCGACGCTGCTCGAAGTGAGCATAAAAAGGGACGGAGTTCAGATAGGGAATCTTCCCCACGATATTCTCACCGTGGACGTTCAGGGGATTGTAGTACACATCCCGTTCGACAGGAATCTTTCCCGCGTCCCGAATGAGTTTCACCAGATGATCTTTTGCCAGCTTCATAGGACTCACGGCCCCGGCATCGTGGGCAATTTTCTCGCCTCCCACGGTTCCGTCCATATCGTCAGCTCCAAAGTGCAGGGCGACGGAGGCAACCTCTTCTGTCAGCATGACCCAATACGCCTTGATATGCG
>Ga0209002_10001030_pt1 | contig 22366 bp, 14 predicted proteins | sample Rifsed16ft2_FD_184010 | JGI IMG/M metagenome (GOLD analysis project Ga0209002, IMG submission 184010) | Soil microbial communities from Rifle, Colorado, USA - sediment 16ft 2 (version 2) | ecosystem: Environmental > Terrestrial > Deep subsurface > Rock core/Sediment | place: Rifle, Colorado... | reverse complement strand
TGCGGCATCGAGTTCCGCAATCGGCCGTCCTTCTATGCCGGCTCGGTGCGCATGATGGCTTTTCGCTACAACATTCCTCTCTGGCTGTTTGCTGCGGCTGAGCACGGTGAATTCGAGCTCCTTTTTTCGGTTCGCGCCGAGCGTGAAGGGGAATTCCGTGATCGCTGCACGCAGGCGCATCTTGCATGCTCTCGGATAGGCACGGTTCTCAAAGAGAGGGAATTCCGAATTGAGACATCGGGCTCTGTGGCGAACATTGATATCCGGAGAGTCCGCGGCCTTGCTGAGAATCTCACCAACGATCCCGGGGGATATGTTACCTCGCTCATCGAATATTCATCGGGTATCGGAATACGGGAAGAGAAGACATGAACAAGACAATGCAGCTTCTGAAGAATCTATGGATCACATTTCGCCCGCACTTCTTTTTTGTCTCGGGTGCGGCCGGTCTGTCCGGGATGGCTTTTGCATACCTGGATCCCCCCCTGTGGAGGACTCTGGCGACGTTCATCATTTGCTTCTTTTCCTACGGTCTCATTCAGGCCCTGTGCGACACCTTCGATCTCGAAACGGACAGGATCAATGCGCCGTTTCGGCCCATGGTGAGCGGTGAACTGCCCGTGAAAACCGTCGTCCTCGTTCTTAGCGTCACGTTGCTGGGAGTCGCTGTCATCTTCTTTTTGATGAATCCTATCCTCCTGGGAGTTCAGTTGATCGCCCTGGTCTTCAGCCTCACCTATAACGGAATGAAAAGGATTCCCCATGCGGGGCCTCTCTGGAACGGAATCATTGTCGCCACGCTCCCGTACATCGGCGCTTTTGGAATTTCAGAGGCACGTTCTGTTGCCGATCTTCCGCCCGTCATTCATTTCAACGCGGTGATTGTGTGCTTCGTTTATGCGGGGTTCGTTCTCACGGGGTACTTCAAGGATGTGACGGGAGATAGCCAAACAGGATATCGGACCGCACCCGTCTTCTATGGCATTCGCAAAGCCCGATGGCAGGTTCTTCCGTATTCGCTCTTCGCGGCCGGCGGGTTTGTACTGTATTACTGGAATCGCTTTGGACTTTGGGAAAAAGCCGCGCCTGAAGCGAAAGTCATTTATGCAATTCTGGGTATCGTCGGAGTGACCCTGCTGGTTCTGAGCAATATCATTCTCATCCGAGATCCTTCGGAGAAGAATTCCTACGGGGCGCTTCTTTGGTACACAAGAGGAATGGTTCTCACCTTCCTCTCTCCCGTTGCGTTGGGATACTGGCAAGTTGCCCTCGGAACGGCCTTTGTTTTCATGATTTCAATGGAATACTTCCTTTTGAAGACAAGGAGAACGGGACAGGCCTGATTTTTGGGAGAATCGACAGGGGGGGTGCCATGAGTCGAAGACCTTTGGTTTTAACCGATTCGCCCGTACATTGCCTGCGTTTTCCCGGCGACTGAGCCGTCGCACCTTGAGATATGTTTCAGTCAGCCGGAGAACCGCGGAATCGAAAGGATCCAGTAAAGTGCTTTCATTTTTCCGCAGCAACCCTCCGCTCCCTTGCCCGAGGCATTGGAGTGCGATCTTCTTGCTGCTCTCGGCGCTCATTCTTCAGCCCACTCTCAAGACCCAGACTCTGAAAGTGCTGACTATGAACATCTGGTCCGGGCTTGACTACCGGGGAACGCTGAGGATGGGTGAGTACGAGCCCGACTCAATCCGGACAGGCCGGCTCCTGCTGCTCGCACAGGCACTCAAGGAAAAGCAGCCCGATATCGTCGCTCTCCAGGAATGCAACCCCGTTGGCTCCATTGGTTCCTTTTTGGCCGAGCATCTTGGGTATGACTGCATTACCCAGCGCGCGAACGGGGGCCTCAAGATCGGATCCCTTGGAATTCCGATGAATCTCAACGAGGGACTTGTCTTGCTTGCGAAGAAAAGTCTGTATCTTGATTTCGTCGATGTTGTGGATCTTTCCCGGACACTCGGAACGTTCGGCAACAGTTTTTCATTTCATTCTGCTGATCAGAATATTGCTCTCATCGGATCTGTGAACATTGGCACGACAAAACTCCTGGTTGTCAACACGCACTTGTCGGCCTCTGTACCGAACGATGATGGAGCAAGGACGAAGCTGACAGAGTTGATGATCGGCAAAAAGATACCGGAACATGAGCAGGAGACTGTTCGTCTTGAATTCCAGGAACAATCCGGCAATCGCAAAAAAGAGGTCGCCCGATTGCGGGAGGCACTTGAAGCTCGCAGCTTCGGGGCTCCGGTTATCCTGCTCGGGGATTTCAACGCCGCGCCGGAATCAGAAGAGATCGATTCCCTCCGGGTGGAGTTCCTCGATTGTACGCCTGCTTCGCAACGGGGTGAGCCGACCTGGGACCCGGCGGTCAATCCGAATATCGGCTATTCGACGAAATCGGACCCAAATGCAACCGTTCGTGAGGAGCTCTCGGCATGGTACGACGGCATGCCCAGAAGAATCGATCACATCTTCCTGAACGGGAGATTCTCCTCCGCAGATGTCCGTTCTATCTCGCTCTTCGCCGACAAGGCCGAATCAGGGCTCTTCCCCTCCGATCATTATGGTCTGTTGGCCGAAATCGACGTCTCACGCCTCAATGTTGATTCATTGCAGCGCTCGCCGGATGCGATCCGTTCTCCCGGCGAGACATTTGAGTTTCTGCCACTCTTCAGCTATGATACCGACGTGGGGTTCGGATACGGCGTAAAAGCCTTCTTTCTCGATTTTCTCGGAGCATCCGAATCGTTCGATCTCATTCTCTTTAACAGCACAAAGGGAGAGCGGTGGTATCGCCTGGTGTTCTCGGTTCCCGACTTCGAGCTTCGACAGGGGAAACGATATCCGCTGTCTCTGGATGTCGTGGTGGATTACGATAAATACACGAAGAACAATTTCTTCGGGATCGGCGCGGAAAGCCGCGCGTCGGACCGTGAAACCTATACGAAAGAACCGCTGGAGATTCAGCTTGTAGCCAGCAAAGGATTCAGTGAGCGCTTCGTCGGCCAGGCGGGGTTCAGATTCAAGACAGTAAGGAATTTCCGATTTGATTCGACGGGGCTGTTTGCCGCATCTGCTCCTGTCAACCTGGGACGCAGTCAGGGGCTGACAGTCGTCGCCTCTGTCCGTTATGATTCCCGTGATAGTTACATCAATCCGTCACGTGGAAATGTGGTGCAACTTGATTTCGAAGGCGGATCGTCAGGATTTGCCGGAGATTACGACCTCTTCTCTTCTACCATGTCCCTGCAGACATACCAAGTGCTTTTCTATCCCAAAACAGTCCTTGCCGCGCGGGCCGTGGGTCAAACCGTGACGGGGAAGAATCTCCCTCTTCATGTGTACAGCACGCTGGGAGGGACAAAGACGTTGCGCGGATTTCCGCAGGACCGGTTCCTCGATCGCACATCGGTCCTGGCCAACGTCGAACTGCGCTTTCCGATCATCTGGCGTTTTGACGGCCTGGTGTTCTACGACGCGGGGAAGCTTGCTTCGAATTTTGAACATCTCGCCCTGTTCAGGAAGGGATGGAAGAGAAATCCCGGGTTTGGATTACGGCTTGTGATGGATACATTCATTGTCCGCGCCGATCTGGGGATGAGCAGCGAAGGGACGGGGTTCTATTTCAATTTTGGCCAATTGTTCTGACAGGAACTCAATCATATACATCTATGACAACGACAATTGAAGAAGTCCGGTCCAGACGGGATTTGAAGGAATTCGTTTCTTTTCCATTCGGGCTCTACAAGAGAAACCCCTATTGGGTTCCTCCTTTGCGGTTCGATGAAACGAACACACTTCGGAAAGACCGCAATCCCGCCTTCGACTGCTGCGACGCGTGTTACTGGCTTGCGTACCAGAACGGTACGGTCGTTGGTCGGATAGCCGGCATTGTGAACAAAAAGTATAATGAACTCTGCGGAAAACGCAGTGCCCGTTTTGGATGGGTTGACTTCGTCGACGATGAGGGAGTCTCCAGGGCACTCTTCGATCAGGTTGAATCGTGGGCGGTCCGGCAGGGATTGAACGAGGTGCACGGACCTTTGGGATTCACGGACATGGATCGTGAGGGAATGCTCGTGGAAGGATTTGACGAACTCGGGACTCTTGCAACGATCTACAACTATCCGTACTACCCCCGACACATCGAGAAACTCGGGTATAAGAAGGATGCAGATTGGGTGGAATACGAGATGGTTCCCCCTCAGGAAGTCCCCGAAAAAGTCCGTCGGTTGGCCCTCCTTGTGGCCGAACGGTACCATCTGACGACAATGCGGTTCAGGAAAGCAAAGGAGCTCCTTCCCTACGCACGGGAAATCTTCCACCTGATCAATGAGACGTACGCGAACCTCTATGGATTTGTGCCGCTTTCCGAAAGACAAATCGATCACTATGTGAAGCAGTATTTCGGCTTCATTCGCCCCGAATATGTTCCTCTTGTCCTGGATCGGGAGGGCAAAGTGGCGGCCTTCGGCATCACCATGCCGTCGATGTCAAGAGCCCTTCAACAATGCCGCGGACGATTGTTTCCCTTCGGGTTCATCAACTTGTATCGCGCGATGACCCACAACGACCGGGTTGATCTCTATCTGACAGCCGTGAGGCCCGACCTGCAGGACAAAGGAGTGAACGCCATTCTCATGTACGAGACGAATGTCTTGTATGCCAACCGGGGAATTCAACGGGTCGAATCGAATCCCGAGCTGGAAACGAATTCAAAAGTGCGGGCACAATGGAGGTTCTATGAGGGGAGACAGCACAAACGGAGGCGGTGCTACCTGAAACACCTTCCCTCATGAATTGAGTTGTGAAACGAAATCAGTTGCGCAGTGCAGGGGATGCATTGAGGAGTTGCAGAGTTTTCGCGACGACGGTGTAAGATCGTTCGAGTGCCCGCGGCGACATCAGCGTCGACTTATCGTTTGGGGTGTGCATCACCTTCATGACCTTCGGCATCTCCTTCGGATCGAACTCCCATCCGTTCTTTGCAGCCTTTTCGAAAAGTGCGACGTCTCCCTTGGGGACAATCGAAATGGAGATGTTCTCGAGCTTTTTATTGGCGAAAGAAAGGTGATCGGAAGGGGGGTAATGCTCGCTCTCCCGCAGGGTCGCGCCCGAGGCCCTGACAGCTCGCCGGACGTAAGGAAGAATCCGATCGTCATCACCGCCGCCTACCGGGCCCACATAGACCTCTTCGCCCGTCCCTTCGACATCCAGGTTGATCATGGCAAGATGGTCGGCCGTATCACCATAGGACTTGACAAACTCGGCCGAGCCGATAAGCCCATCCTCCTCCCGGTCAAAGAAACAGAAGACGACGTTGTACTTCCAGTCAGAATCCTTCATCGATTGGATAAGGCCCAGCAGCACCGCGACGCCGCCCCCGTTGTCGTTTGCTCCCGGTGATTCGGGAACAGCATCCAGGTGAGCGCCGACCACAACGCTTTTTGTCCCATCGCCGAATGAAACAATGATGTTCTCTCCCTCGAATCGGTCGGTCTTTGTGCCGATCTGACGATCGCGAGCGAACCAGAAGCCGGTGAATCTCACTCCCATCTTCTTCAATTCATCCCGCACAAATTGGCGCCGGCCGTCGGGTGATTTTCCTTCTATTCCCTGTACCCATTGAAGGAGTCTCGAACCCGTCACCGGCTGTGCGAAAACCATCTGAACCGAGATCATGAGGATCACTGTGGTTCCCGCGAGAAACTTCCATCTCCTTGATTCACCCATGAAGGCAGCTCCTTCTTGAGAATGAAAATCGCTTTGTAGGTCGGAATGACATTCCGACCTGCAAGGCGGTTGGCCTCTTATTTCCTTAACCGTATGCGAAATGTCGTACCGGCTCCCGGCGCGGTGTGTTTGAGAATGAGATTGCCGCCGTGGTACGATTCAATGATCCGCTGCGACAAGCTAAGGCCCAATCCCCACCCGCGGGTCTTTGTGGAAAACCCCGGTCTGAAGATGTCCTTCTTATGCATCAGGTCGACCCCTTTTCCCGTGTCTGAAACATCAAGAAACGCGAAGCCGTCGGATTCTGACAATGTGATCGTGATCGTGCCGGCCGCTCCTTCGATGGCATCCAATCCGTTCTTGATGAGGTTCTCGATGACCCACTCGAACAGCTCTGCATTGACGGGAGCGACAACCGTCACGGACGGATCAAACACCAACCGAACGTGTTTTCCGCTTTGGGGTATCCGACGTTCAAAATATTGAACAACTTTTGAAACAATGTCGCCGATATTTTCGTTCTTCAGTTCCGGCCTGGAGCCGATCTTCGAGAACCGGTCGGCAATCTTCTGCAGGCGTTGGAGATCGTTTTCCATGTCCCTGACGATCTCTGCGGCCTTTCCCTCCCCGGCACTCTGTTTCAACAATTCTGTCCACCCCAGGAGGCTGGAGAGAGGCGTTCCGAGCTGGTGCGCCGTCTCTCGTGCCATTCCCACCCAGATATTGCTCTGCTCGCTCTTCTTGATGTAGCTGAAACTGATATACCCGATGAGAATGAAGAGCCCGACGATCGAGATTTCCACATACGGGAGCCATCGGAGCTGGATGACAAGCGGGGATTCGCCGTAGTGGAGGTAATTGAGGATGATGGTATCCTGGTATGCCACCTTGATCGGCGTGTTGTGGGAATCCATCTCCTTCATGAGCTGCTTGAGAAAAGCGAACTGTTCTTCGTACGAGAGCGTCGTGTCCAGCTCGAGGTTCTTATAAGCGCTCTTCAGGGAGGGGGTCCCGCCTTGATCGTTTGACAGGGAGATCGGGTCGTCACGGCTGTCGGTGAGAATAATGGGAAAATCGATCGCCCGTATGATCTCGTCAAATACGAAGCTATAGTCGCCTCCCATGCTTGGTGCGTTCGCGAGGTACTCCAGCGAACGCGCGTAGAGGTCGGCGATCTGCTTCTGCTTGCTTTCGAGGCGTTGAACGATGGAATGGGTATACCAGAGGGTCCCCCCGACGATGGCAAAGGCAAAGATCAGCAGCGTGATCTTGTATTTGCCCGACTGCGGGCTTCCTCGAAGAAGGGGAGATTTCATCGGAAAATTCCCTGCGCTGCCTTACGGAGCACGATGGATCAACGAACAATGAGCGTTTGATCTCTTCTTGCGCCCACTGAGACCATGGAGATCTTGACCTTGAGGGAGCGTTGCAGCGCCTCGAGGTACTTTCTTGCTCTGCGCGGCAAGTTGCGGTAGCTGCGAACACCGGAGGTCGGTGTTTTCCATCCCCGGTACGTTTTGTATACGGGCTTCACGCGCTCGAGAGTCTGAACGTCCGTGAAGAAATGGTCGATCGGCTTGCCGTCGACGAGATAGGCGGTGCACACCTGAATCTCGTCGAAATCGTCGAGAACATCGAGCTTTGTAATGGCGATCCGGGATATTCCGTTCACCATGATCGAGTGTCTGAGGCTGACAAGGTCCAGCCAGCCGCATCGCCGCGGGCGGCCCGTGGTGGCGCCGTATTCTCCTCCGATGGATCGCAGCCGCTCTCCCATCTCGTCGTTCAATTCCGTGGGGAATGGACCGTTTCCGACACGCGTGGAGTAGGCCTTGACCACTCCCAGAACGTCAGTGACGGAGGTCGGCGGAATGCCGAGCCCGGTGCAGGCGCCTCCGCTGGTCGGGTTTGATGAGGTAACGAAGGGATATGTGCCGTGATCCACATCGAGCAGAGCGCCTTGCGCCCCTTCTGCGAGAATCTTCTTCCCTTTGCGGAGGGCTTCGGAGAGGTAACGGGCTGTGTCGGTGACGTATTCGTCGATCTCTTTGTCGAATTCCTGATACTCATTGATGATCGCGTCGAGGTCAAGCTCTTCTGCATTGTAGACTTTTCTCAGGAGCTCGTTCTTCTCTTCGATGTTGAATTTCAGCTTTTTGCACAGCACGTCGCGGTCGAGGAGATCGACAACCCTGATCCCCGTTCTCATGTATTTGTCGATATACGAGGGTCCGATTCCGCGTCCTGTCGTCCCTATCTTTTGTTCTCCCTGCTCGCGGATGGAATCGAGTTTCTTGTGGTACGGCATGATGAGGTGGGCGTTGTGGCTGATGAAAAGGCGGCCGCGGATATCGATGCCGGCCGATCGCAGCATGTTGATCTCCTCGAGAAGGGCCTTGGGATCAATAACAACGCCGTTACCGATCACGCATTTGACGCGGGGATGGAAGATTCCCGAAGGAATGAGGTGAAGAACGAACTCCCGCTCCGACCCTCCCTTGAGCGGAGGGAGCACAACGGTATGTCCCGCATTGGCGCCGCCCTGGTAACGGGCCACAATGTCGACCTTTTCGCTCAGATGGTCGACGATCTTTCCCTTCCCCTCATCTCCCCATTGAGCACCAACGATGATTTGTACGGGCATGAGACAATGTGCGCCAAAGGCGCATCAGCCTTCGGCTGAAAAGTTAAAAGCATGCCCTGAGCGCAGCGAAGGGTTAAAAGTGTGCGTCAAAGGCGTAGGCAGGGTAGGCAAAAATTGACCGAGAAACAATGGGGGAAGTACAAAGGTCATATACGAAAGTACGAAGGGCGAAGTACGAAGTACAAAGTACAAAGGACGAAGTACAAAGCACAAAGGACGAAGTGTGGCTATGTTTCCACTTCGTACTTTGAACTTCGAACCTCGAACTTCGAACTTACCATTTCTCGCTTCCCACCTTTTGCCTTTCCTCCCTTTATCGTTTATATTGCGCAATGAATTTCTGATCATTCCTTCGGAGTAACGTGGACAAGTTCACTATAGTCGGGGACAGGCCGCTGGAAGGTGTTGTGCAAGTCAGCGGGGCAAAAAATGCTTCTCTGGCTCTCATGCCGGCAACGATCCTTGCCCCCGGTTCCTACACTCTCTCCAATACTCCGCGCCTGCGCGACGTGACGACCATGAGCAACCTTCTGATTTCGATGGGGTTCTCGATTTCTCACGAGAATCACACGATGAAGGTCGACTCTGCTCATATGACGAAGTTCGAGGCGCCGTATGACCATGTGAAGAAAATGCGAGCCTCGGTCTACGTCCTCGGTCCCATGCTTTCCCGCTACGGTCAGGCAAGGGTCTCGCTTCCCGGCGGATGTGCATGGGGGCCAAGGCCCGTGAACCTCCACATCGAGGGGATGCGAAAGCTCGGGGCGGAAATCGAGGTCGAAGGGGGATATATCATTGCCAGGGCAAAGCGGCTCAGAGGGGCGAGGATCCTGTTTGACATCTCGAGCGTGGGTGCAACGGGAAATGTCATGATGGCGGCGGTGCTGGCGAAGGGATCCACGATCATCGAGAACGCGGCAATGGAACCCGAGATCACCTCCCTGGCTGAGTTTCTGGTGAAGATGGGGGCGAAGATCAGCGGCGTCGGGACGAGCATCATCGAAATAGAAGGCGTCGACGGGCTGCGTTCGACGGATTTCGTGACGATTCCCGACAGAATTGAAGCAGGCACTTTTCTTGTCGCAGCAGCGATGGCAGGCAAGAAAGGCGGAACGGTGAGGGTCGAACGCTGTAATCCACGCCACCTTGGCGCAATCACTTCGAAACTCGAAGATGCCGGAGCGCGGGTGACATTGGGGGAGGATTTCGTCGAGCTTGAGCCGCCGCGGGAAATCAGGCCGGTCAACGTTACGACCGGTATCTATTCGGGATTTCCCACCGACATGCAGGCTCAGTGGATCGCCCTCATGAGCCTCGCGAACGGGCCAAGCAAGATCACCGAGACGATTTATTCCGATCGCTTCACCCATGTGCCGGAACTCATTCGCCTCGGCGCCAACATTACGGTGAAGGAGAATATTGCGACCGTGATCGGGTCCAGCCATCTGGTGGGAGCGAAGGTCATGTCGACAGACCTCCGCGCCAGCGCATCGCTCATCCTCGCAGGGCTCGCGGCAAAGGGGACCACCGAAGTATTGCGTGTTTACCACATTGACCGGGGCTACGAACACATCGAGAAGAAACTGCAGGGGTTGGGGGCGGCTATAACGAGAGTGAGCGGGGAAGAGTTTTGAGTCCGCTTTTCTTGCTGAAAAAGTGATATTACACAGAGAACACGGAGAAGTCACAGAGAGCACTGAGAAATCAATTCTCTGTGATCTTCGTGCTCCTTTGTGCTCTCTGTGTAATGTTTTTACGGAAAATCTTTGAAAACCCTCTTTTCAAGTCGTCAGTACCGAATTTTTCTCTCCCTTCTCGCCGTTTTTTCACTTGTCTGCACCCAAATTCCCCTTTTCAATTATCTCGGCTTCGAATTTTCCGCATTGCTCGCGCTTGTCGCAAGTCTTCTGGCCGGGATTTTCGTCATAGGCGAATGGGGGCGAACCGACGGTTTGATTGCTCCTCTGCATTTCTTTGTTCCGGTTGGTGCGGGAATACTTCTTCTGCTGGTTCCTCCGCTCATGATCATGCTGCTCAATGCGTTGCTCGTCAAGAACTGTTCTCTCATCCAGGGCTTCATCCTTTTTCTTCTCCTTCCCGTACCGGCGGTTCTCTTTTCCGGAAGCATCGCGCTTCTTCTTTCGGTTCTTTTCAAACGGTTTCGCAAGACATGGTTCATCATCGCGGGAGTGCTCATCCTCGCGCAAATCGCGATCATGACTCTTGGAACACCGCAGATCTTTGCATTCAATCCTCTTATCGGCTTCTTCCCGGGGGTCACATACGATGAGTCTCTCGATGTCCTGGGCCGCCTTGCAGAATACCGATTGACCACGCTTGTGGCAGCCGCCCTTGCCCTGCTCGTTGGCGGTGCAGTCTTTCGATGGAGGTCGAAACCCGAATCGCGATTCTCCCTGAAAAAATCGGAACAGTGGGTTGGCACGATCGGCCTCTTGTGCCTTGCAGCTGCCTGGTTCTTCAACAATGAACTCGGTTTCTCCTCGTCGGAATCGTTCATCAGAGACGAGCTGGGAGGAGAGCTGGAGACCGAGCATTTCATTCTTGCCTACCCTGCAGGCCAGGTTTCAGCCGGGCAGGCCGAAAAACTGGCCGCGCTGCACGAGTTCTATTTCAGATCCATTACGCGGGAGCTTCGTGCAGTTCCCGGCAGAAAGATCCGGAGTTTTCTCTATGCCTCCCCCCGGCAGAAGGGAAGGCTCATTGGTGCGGCTGCGACCAACATCTCAAAGCCCTGGCTCTGGCAGATGCATGTGAACCTGAAGGATGTCGATGCCGTGCTCAAGCATGAGATGGTTCACGTCGTCGCGGCGGAATTCGGGTTTCCGCTCCTGCGCGTGGGCCTGAACTCGGGTCTCATCGAAGGCCTTGCGACCGCGGTGGAAAGGGTGGAATATGACGAGACCCTCCATTCGCTTGCGGCGCAAATCTATGGGGCGGATCTTCATCCGGATGTTTCAAGCCTTTTTTCCTTCACCGGCTTCTTCAAAGCTCACGGAGGCACGAGCTATGCCATTGCGGGGTCGTTCTGCCGCTATCTGATCGATCAATACGGCATGCGCCGTTTTAAATGGCTCTATCGGACCGGGAGTTTCGAATCGTTCTACAACAAGAGCCTCGAAACGTTGATTGCAGAATGGCGGAGGCACATCGATCGTTATGAGCCGACGCGCCAGCAGCGCATGAAGACGGCCTATTTGTTTCAACGTCCGTCCATTTTTGGGAAAGTGTGTGCGCGGGTCATTGCCAATTTGAATGCGGAAACGGCAAGACTGCTGAATGCGAAGAGATTTGAAGATGCCGTGCACTCGTCCGAGCGGTCGCTCGCTCTCACAACCAGCCCCGAAGCGATACTTCAGCATGCGAATGCCCTGCTCGGCTTGAAGAGGTACGAAGATGCGATCAGCTTCGGATTCGAAAAACTCAGGGATTCCACGATTGCGCACGTTCTGTTGCCTCTCTATAGTATTCTCGGGGATTCCTATTGGGGGCTCAATCTGCTCCCCGAGGCGGGACAAATGTACGAGACCCTCTATTCGGTTCATTTGACCTTCGCCTGGGATGAGGCCGTGGGAATCAAAATGGCGGCCGTGCGCGACAAAAAGGAGGCTCAAATACTGAAGGAGTATCTCTTCTCGTCACGCAACGATTCCCTGCGCATCACGTGGCTCGACTCGGCTCTTGCTCGCGGGGCGCATTCGATTCTTGTCAAATACCTGCTTGGGCGCGAGCATTTAAGGAGGGGCGATCATCGCGAGGCCATCCGCGCACTGGAGGCGGTTGGTACGATGGACTCGGGGATTCTCGAATTCTCGCGGCACCGAATGCTCGCCAGGGCGCATTTTGAGCTCGGGGAATTTCAAAAAGCAAAAATGTATTTTTGGGAATCCCTGAATTTCACCTCGAAGCCGGCGCATCAGATCCAGACGGAGGAATGGCTGGCGCGGTGCGATTGGGAGGAGGAGAGGTAGACAGAGGTCAGAAGTCAGAAATCAGACGTCAGAAGTCAGATGTCAGAAGCATGCCCTGAGCGTAGCGATGGGTCGGAAGTCAGGTGCGGAAGAGGGCTTTGTAGGTCGGAATGTTATTCCGACTGGATACAAAGAAACCGCTGTTGTGAACGACAATTTACGGCAGCTCAGCGGGTGAAGAATCTGGACGCGGAAGAAGATTTCGCACAGCCGCCGGTGGCGAGTGGCAAATAGCTGGAAATCATTCTATTTTCGTTGTCACGTTTTTTGTACATCCGTAAAGCAGTTATCAATCGTTGGTTGAGAGTGTTCGAATCCGGCCCCTCTGACCTCTGTCCTCTGATCTCTGACCTCTATCCTCTGACCTTCCGCCTACGCCTGCGGCTTCGGCGGACAAGCTGTCTTTCCGCTTGCATCCAACCTTCCTCCCTCCTACATTCACGCATCCCCCGCTGCTGCTTTGCCCTCATGCCTGGGTTGGGAGGAACCATGCATCACGGAACTATTTCTGCTCAAGTTGCAAAAGGACTGAAGGTCCTTCAGTCACGGATCGAGAAAGCAGAAATTCCCTCCTCAAAGATCGATGAAACGCTGAACATCGCCACGTGGAACATCCGCGACTTCGGAAAAACACCCCGCAAAGAAGCCTCGATTCATTACATCGCAGAAATTCTCGGACAATTTGACCTCGTCGCCATCGCGGAACTGAGGGATAACCTGACGGATCTCTCGAAGGTCCTCACGATTCTCGGTCCGTACTGGCACGCGGTGTATTCCGACTATATGACCGACTCCGGCGGAAATCGGGAGCGCATGGCGTACATCTTCGACAAGCGCGCCGTAACGTTCACCGGCCTTGCCTCTGAAGTCGATGCGTTGCGGAAGAAAAATCCGGCGACCGGAGAATACGAGACATTGTTCTCCTGGTGGCGCGCCCCGTACATCGCCTCGTTCCGATCGGGCGATTTCGATTTCATCGTCGCGACCGTTCACATCCGGTGGGGAAAGGCGGAAGAGGATCGGATCAATGAATTGAAACTTCTTGCGGATTGGGTCGATCAGAAAGTGAAGGAGAAAACGTGGGATGACAAGGATATCATTCTTGTGGGTGATTTCAATATTCCGGTGATCGGCGACAAGCTCTATCAGGCGGTGACGTCGAAAGGATTGAAAGCACCGGACTCCCTCTTGGGCACGCACGGTTCGAATCTCGAGAAGGACAAGCGATACGATCAGATCCTCCATCTCCCCCGCTTCACCAAATGTTTCACCAATTTCGGAGGAGTTGTGGATTTTTATGCGAATGAACATCAGTCGCTCTTTCCCGGCGACACGATGACGAAGCTGGAATTCACGTATCAGATGTCGGATCATCTTCCTCTCTGGGCGCAGATCATTACGGATATAGATGGAGAGGTAATTGATCAGATTATTGAGCAGGGATAGAAAAAAGGACCAAACATTCTCATCCTTTCATTCTATCAATGAGAAAGGACATGGGATGACAACCGCCAACCACAGTGCAGGTTTCTCTGTTCGGTCGAATGACCGTTTCCCTGACAAAATGATCAAAGGAAAGAGAAAATGAACATAGGGAAGTTGTTTCACCGCGCCAGCGTTTCCATTCTGACCTTTGATAAGGTCAGAAACGAAGAACGCCGTCTTCTTGACAGGATTTGGAATGCTCGAGGGGTGAAAGGCAAGGGGAAAGGATCAAAGAAGATCAGCTTGGCATTCTCCGGGGGAGGAATTCGAAGCGCGACATTCAATCTTGGGGTGCTTCAGGCACTGGCTAAGAAGGGGCTCTTGAATTCCGTAGAGTACCTTTCTTCAGTGTCGGGGGGCGGATACATCAATTCCTGGTTGACGGCATTGAGTTCCCAGGTCGGATTCGACAAGGCGGTGGATGCTCTGAAGACCATCGGTGGCCCGAAGGAGCATCCCGCCATCAGGCATCTCCGCCAGTTCAGCAATTACCTAACTCCGAAAGTCGGGCTTCTCAGCGCGGATACCTGGACACTCGTCGCGACGTACACGAGGAATCTTCTTCTGAACCTGCTGATCATTACGCTGACCCTCGCCGGGGCTCTCTTGCTGCCGCGAGCCATGAGTGGCCTTCTTGCCGCGTTCAGTGTCCTGGATCCGTCCCTCCTCCTCGTCATTTCCGGGATTTTTCTTGTCCTGCCGATAGGCTTCATTTCGTACAACTTGGTTTCAATTGATGAGAAGCGTCTCAAGTCCGACTATCCCTTCTTCAAAGAACAACGCGGAGTCCAATGGGTAATCGTTGCTCCTGTTTTCATTGCCTCGGTTTTCCTGTCACTCTGGTTGAAGACTAATGGCGTGGCTTTTTCCTCATCATGGAATGCAATCTGGCAGGGGGGCCTTGTTTATGTGGTAGCATGGTCGGTCGGATGGATCATCTACGTCCTTTTTTTCAGATCCTCAGCCACCGAGAGAAAATCCTTTGCAGAGATTGGCGGCGCGTTCCTGGTGCTCTTGATTTCCGGAGGTGTTGGCGGAATCCTTTTCCAGGTGGCGTTTAAGCATGCCCTAAGACCAATCATCGAACTGCAGTATCTCGATGGGAATCTCTTCTATCTTGCCGCTCCCGTCATCATTGTCTTTGTCTTTTCACTTGTCCTTGTATTGCACATCGGACTCGCGGGCAGGGGTACGACGGACGATATGCGGGAGTGGTGGAGTCGGCTGGGAGCGTGGTTCATTATCTACTGCATCGCCTGGCTTGGGCTTTGGGCGAGCACGTTCGCACTCCCCTGGGCTCTTAGCCGTCTTCAGTTGGGCGACTGGACAAAGGCGGGCGTTGTTCTGGGTTGGATCGCCACTACCGTCGCAGGTGTGCTGGCAGGAAAAGGAGACGAGACGGGGGGCAAAGCTCAGAAACTGGCAAAAGAGTTCATTGCGAAGATTGCTCCTTTTGTCTTTGTGGTCGGATTCATCGCCATATTGTCCTGGGCAATACAAAGGGAGACCCTGGTGGGAAGCCGGTCAGAGAATCTATATCTCTACACACTCGCGCAATCTTCAGGTATGGATGCCGCCCGGTATTATCTTGTCCTGGCGGCGGGCCTCCTTGTGATAGCCTACGGACTTGCGAAGACGGTCGACGTGAACGAGTTTTCAATGCATGCCATGTATCGCAACCGGCTCGTGCGATGCTATCTTGGAGCAAGCAATCGGAAGAGAAACCAACATCCGTTCACCGGGCTCGACAGGACAGATGACCTTCCTCTTCAGAGCATCCTAAGTGGAACTGACGAAGAGGGCAGACCGTACTCAGGTCCATTTCCCATCTTTAATACGACTCTCAACATATCCTCCACGGAACGTCTTGATTGGCAACAGAGGAAGGCCCGACCTTTTTCCTTTAGTCCCGCCGCATTCGGATTTGCAGAGAACAATGTGCCACTCAAGGATCAAGCCCCTCTTACCGTGGGTAGCGTTATGGCAATGTCGGGAGCAGCGGTCTCTTCAAACATGGGCTACCACACTTCGACGGTAATCTCTTTCCTCATAACACTCTTCAATGTCCGCCTCGGTCAGTGGTTCTTCAATCCAAGAAAATTGAAGTCCGGAGACAAATCTCCGAACCTGTCCCTGTTCTATCTCTTCTTTGAATTGTTTGGGCTGACAAAGGAGACGAGCCGGTACGTGTATCTCTCTGACGGCGGGCATTTTGAGAATCTTGGATTGTACGAACTCGTACGAAGGAAATGCGATCTTATCATTGTCAGCGATGGTGGAGCGGACGGCGGATACACATTTGCCGATTTAGGAAACGCCATCGAAAAGTGCCGGGTCGACTTGGGAGTGAAGATAGAATTGCTTGATGTCGAGAAAATGAAACCCGGCGATTCCGGTTTTTCGAAGAAGCAATTCATCAAGGGAAAGATTCGCTACAAGAAGAAAACTGGCAGACTGATTTACATGAAGGCGTCATTAAGCGGCCACGAGCCGACCGATGTGCTGGCGTACAAAGCAAAGCATAAGGATTTTCCTCATCAGTCGACAGGCGATCAGTGGTTCGATGAAGCACAATTTGAGGCGTACAGGGCGCTGGGTTATCATATCGCAACGGATCTTAAGATCAATCGATGATCCGATGACCCGATCAACCCCAGTGGTTTGATGAGGCACAATTCGAAGTTTGCAGGGCATTGGGGTATCACATAGCAATAGATCTGCAAATGAACAAATGAGTCAATAACTCAATGAGCCAATTGGTTTTCCGTAAGGGGGTGACACCATGAGAGACCGCAAGACTTCAAACAACGGGCTTACGCTGCGCACGGTTGCCGGAACGTATGTCGTCTTTATGGGATTCAACATCGATCCGGACAAGCGAAAGGACCTGCTCGGATTCGCCATTCATAGAACCGACCACACCGACGATGAATCCGGGTGGCTGAAGGGAGGGCTCAAGTTCCCGAGCGTTCAGACTGATGCAGGTGAAGAGGTGAGAACGAACGAGTTTCCCATCCAGAAATTCCGGTGGGGAGACTACACGGCAAAGCCGAACCACGAGTACACGTACCGACTGGAGGCGATGTACGGAAAGCCGGGCGAACTGAAGCCGGAAGACAAGGTCGAGGTGAAGGTCCGAACAGAGGATCCATTGAACGTCGGCAAGACACACCAGATTCACTTCAACCGTTCCGCTGCTGCCAGTCAGGCGTACATAAGCCGATTCGGCGACAAGAATCCCGACGACGTGCTTGACGGATCGGCCTTCAGGTGGCTTTCGCGCGGACTGGAAGAAAATCTCGTGAAATTCATCGCGCAGGCGACAGACAGCAGCTATTCCCTCCACCTCTGCATCTATGAATTTGAGAAAGCGAACTTCCTCGAATCCCTTCGGGAAGCTGCAAAGCGCAAAGTCAAAGTGCAGATACTCTTCGACTGGAAGGGAAAAACCACCAAGAAAGAAAATCCGAAAGCGGCCAAAGAGCACGGGCTGACGAAATATTGCCGCAAAAGGACTGCCGTCAACATTTCCCATAACAAGTTCATCGTCCTCTGCAAGAATGGGACTCCTGAAGCGGTGTGGACCGGATCCACGAACTTCACCGATGGTGCCGTCTATGGCCAGGCGAACGTCGGACATGCCACCACAGAGAGGGGTATCGCAAAGCAGTTCTACGACCTTCATCAGGAATTGTGGGCAGAGCCGGAACCGACAAAGAAGAAGTCAAAGGAAATCGCTGAGCGGCTCTCCCCCGTTCCGCCAACCGGCCAGCCGTCGATCTATCCGATCTTCAGTCCCCGTACGAGCATCATTGCCATCGATCAGATCGCCGACATGGTCGATCATGCGAACGACCTTGTTTGCTTCACCGCTCCGTTTGCACTTCACGACAAGATCGAGGACGCACTCGACGATCCTCAAGACAAGTTTCTCAAGTTCGGTCTGCTGAACACAAGGGGAAACGTTGTTGAGAAGGTTCACCGGACGAAGGGAAATAGGATGGCAGCGTCTGCGAGGCTCAAGACGAAGCTTGACGAATTCCAGAAAGAATCCCTGCATCACCGCGGCGTGTACATTCACACGAAATATTTTCTCATCGATCCGTTATCTCTCAACCCCAAGGTTATCACCGGTTCGGCCAACTTTAGCGACAATTCCTGCAAGAACAACGACGAGAACCAGCTGGTGATATTCTCACAGCCCGAGGTCGCCGATGTGTATTTCGGTGAATTCATGCGGATGTTCGATCACTATGCATTTCGGGACCGGGAGGGGAAGAAAGAGGGTAAGAAGAAAGAGAGTAAGAAGAAGAAACCATTTGGTCTTAGCGAAGACGATACGTGGGCAGATAAGTATTTCGCAGGGGGAGTTGAGGAGAGGGATAGGAAGGTGTTTTCGAGGTGAAATCTGTTGCTGGAAAGAAGAAGTCAACATTCTCTAATGGTTTGTATTAAAACAGCGCTGATTGCGATGTAACGCGAATTAGGCGGCTGCGCCACTTCAAATATCAACAATATGATCCTATTGACAAAGGTAGCTATTTCAGGATTCCGGTCCTTTTTTAACGATGAGCTCGTTGAGCTTGGCAATCTCAATGTGCTCGTTGGGAAGAACTCTAGTGGCAAGTCAAATGTCCTACGAGCCCTCAATCTGTTTTTCAATAACGAAGTTCAACCTGGGCAAGAGCTTTCCTTTGCAAGGGACCTCTTTGACTCAGGCCAACGCCGCAAGAAACAAATGAGCATCACTGTGGAATTCAGCCTTCCACCCACTTTTGTCTTGCGAAAGAAACTCGAAACATCTCACTACTTTGGGACAACAGTTCTCCATAACGAGAATATGGGAACTCAACGACCAACTCAGCATTGTTGACCGATTTGAGATTCACTCCTCGGGAAACCCTATCCCCGATCCCGGAAGTTTTGCGCGTCAGTTTCTATACTTGATAAAATTCCGTTACATACCTAACAGGACAGTTCCAACAGATATCTCATGAAAGACAGCCACTTTAGGCAACTGGTCGGATCCAAGCTTACCAGGGTCGAATTCGTCCATGACTACATTCAGTTCGCGTTCGGCAATATCGGCCTCAGTGCATTAACGCGCGTTACTCTTTCAGACAAAGGCACAGCTTCCTCCCAAGGGGAACCCGGATTCAACAAGAAACTGCAGAGCCTGGTCAACGATCGTGTTGCTCAGATCAACTTTCGTCCGCAGGAAGCCCTGATCATTACTTTTGAAGAAAGATCAACAATTGAAATTTCATTACGCCCCGACCACTACACCTGCCCCGAAGGCATCAATCTTTATCTACCAGATGGGACAATTGTCGTTGAATGAGAATGCGCCCTAACCGTCGGCCAAGTAGTTTTCAGTGGAGAGCAGTTGAGTATGGGTAGTGGAGACAAGTTAGACCGAAATAGGGGACAAAAGAAAACTACATCAGCGGCAACCGAACCCCCCTCTGCGCGCCGCTGAATTGTTCCTGTTGTCTAATTTATTCTTGCTTCAATCAACTATGAGCAAAACCCGAAAGAAGAAAGAACTGACGTTTGAAGTAATCGAGGACCACGAAATGTCGCAGGAGCGCCAGGTGGCGGTCGTCGACACGCTGACCGAGTGGATATGGGTGCACTTAAGAACTGACCTAAAATCGCCATCATCGATGGGGGCGGATGGCGAAAGGGGATCTGAACACTTGCCGGATAGAGCAAGCGGTTAGCAATCTTGTTAGCAGGGCGCGTTGAAGAGTGGGAAATAGGTGAGAAAGAGGGAAAACCTCCTGCCGGGCAGGCAGATGTGACCATTGGGTGTCAGTCAGGGCAGAACTTGACACTCCTCTGAAACATCGCTACTATTTCGAAATATCACTCCCAGGGGGAGGTACAGGAGTTCAGGTCTTAACGAAGGCCTCTGGAGAGCTCGGAAGAGTGTGAAAGAGGCCTTTTGTATTCTATGAACATGATCGGTAACACTATATCACATTACAGAATTCTGGAGAAATTGGGCGAGGGGGGAATGGGTGTAGTTTATAAAGCCCAGGATCTGAAACTTGACCGATTCGCCGCCTTAAAAATCCTCTCACCGCATCTAACAGCAACAGAAGAAAACAAGAAACGCTTTGCAAATGAGGCCAAAGCTGTTTCAGCACTTGACCACCCGAATATTTGCACTCTCTACGAACTTGGCGACACCGAAGATGGACAGATGTTCATTTCAATGGCGTACTATGAAGGGGAAACAATTCGCCACAAGATCAAAAACCAGCCTCTTCCTGTGGGGATGGCCCTTGATGTTGCAATCAAGACCGCCCAAGGCCTTAGGAAAGCACACGAAAAGGGAATTGTACATCGTGACATCAAGACCGATAACATCATGATCACTGAAGATGGAGAAACCAAGGTCATGGATTTCGGTCTTGCGAGCATTGTTGGTGCGTCAACCTTAACAAGAGTAGGCGGAACGGTCGGGACAATGCCGTATATGTCTCCTGAGCAGGCTCGTGGTGAGAAGGTTGATCACCGATCTGATATCTGGTCCTTGGGTGTGGTCATCTATGAAATGGTCACTGGGCAACTCCCCTTCAAAAGCGAATACAACGAAGCACTGGTATATTCGATATTGAATGAAGAGCCGCATCCTATGACAGCCCTCCGATCTGGCGTGCCAATGGATCTCGAGCGGATAGTACGGAAGGCGATGCACAAAAACACCGGTGAAAGATATCAAAGCGTTAGCGATATGGCTGTGGATCTCAGGCAATTGCAGAAAACCCCGGCGGAATCTGCACTCGAGCATCATTGGTTTCCCAAGAAACCATTCCTCTCATTTGGGCGATCTATTCGAATTGGCTCCATCCTTATTCTTTCAATTGCCGCTATCATATATACGATCACGCAGTATATGCGCTCGCCGCTTCCATTTTCTAGTCGTCAAATTACTTTCGCTGGAAAATCTTTTCGTCCTGTGATTTCTCCTGATGGACAATTTGTGGCGTACGAGGAACGGAGCAGAGAGGATCCTTCCAAAACGAAGTTACTTATTCAGGATCTTGCTAGTGTTGCGCCTGCTGTGAGTATTCTAGATTTGAAGAGTATCCTGGATCTGGCATGGTCGGCGGATGGGACACAGCTGCTTGTTGCAGGTTCGAGCGACAAAGAAGGTTGGGCCACTTGGCTGTTGTCCAGGATAGGGGGACCACCGAAACGAACCGTACAAGCCGCGAGGGTAAGCTGGGCTCCCGACAAGGCGAAGTTTGCAGCAATTCATGTGAGGGTTCCCGGCTGGAACAGTATTTGGATTGTGAATCTTTCGGTCGGCAACTTTGACACCCTTTATGTAAATGTGGGAAATCATCTCCTCAGCGGAGTGGACTGGTCCCCGAGTGGCAATAGATTGCTTTTTCTTTCCCAGGACATAGAAGATGCTCGAGATAGACTGGGGAAGAATACGCTGTGGACGATTGGAATAGACGGAGAGCACCAACAAAAAATCTGTGACGATGTGGTTGCGGCTCGGTGGTCTCCAACCGGTGAGTCTATCTATTGTTTTGTAGCCGACACATTGTACAAGATAGAGGTCGGGAAGGTAAAGGGATCCAGAAGATTTATTCTGACTTTTCCCCACTTTGGCGGTTTCTTTTCTGTGACGAAAGATGAGAAACGCTTGTGGACTACATCGGATTACGTCAGTTCCGAGATGTATTTGCATAATGTCGGAAGCAAGAAAGCTGCAAGCGTGTCACTGAAAGAACAGATCACTGCAGATTTACACGATGCAGTACAACCAAGGATAGACCCGAGAAAAGAGTATGTGGCGTTGATAGATGATGGAATCGCATTCCGAATATCTATTACGGAACGACAAAAGGAACAACTTGCACCCCTGCGTGACTGTTATGGATTGGCCTGGAGTCCCGATAGCCAGCGAATCGTTATTGGCGCCACGACCGACGGTGTGAGCAAGCTGTATCTTTATGGATACCAAGGAATACAAGCCCTCCGCGAAGCAAGTGTGGGGGAGATTGCCTGGTTCCCGGGAGAAAGGGTCCTTTACTCAGGAAAAGACTTTGGACATGAGTTCCTTGATATTCGCACAGGGCGGCAGGAACCATTCCCGGCCTTGGATCGCTATTGGCCCTTGTGGAATGTTCGTTATTCATCAGACGGACAATCCGTGGCTTTCCGTAGTTCGAAACGCGGAGCGTACGGTTTGTGGACTTTGTCGCTTCTTGATTCTACGGCAAGACGTTGGTCAAGTGACAACTCAACCTATCCAATTCGCTGGTCAGCCGATAACCAGGGGATCTATGTATTGACGACTGGTGAACCATCTCAGATACAGTTTCTGAGAAGGAACGAAAGCACTCCACAGTCCATGTTCGTGTTTCCGTTACGCATGAACAATCCTGATGCCGTAGACATAACCCCGGATGGCAAGTCAGTCGTATACATCTTATCAGAGCTTTATTCAAACCTATGGGTTGTCGAAAACTTTGATCCCGAT
>Ga0209002_10001028_pt1 | contig 22380 bp, 23 predicted proteins | sample Rifsed16ft2_FD_184010 | JGI IMG/M metagenome (GOLD analysis project Ga0209002, IMG submission 184010) | Soil microbial communities from Rifle, Colorado, USA - sediment 16ft 2 (version 2) | ecosystem: Environmental > Terrestrial > Deep subsurface > Rock core/Sediment | place: Rifle, Colorado... | reverse complement strand
CATCTTCTAAAACATTTATTCTTTGAGTAAAACGCGGATGATCCATCTATCTGTCCTGTCTTTGTGTTTGAGAAGAGTAATAGTGCCTCTTTTTCTGTAACTAGTACTGTTACTGGAACATTCTTTACAAAAAATTCCTCAACTTGGCCATTTTTTATTGCATCATTCCATCCTACTTCGGCTCTTTTTTGGGAATATCCTTTTGCTACAAATCGGCTTTCAGGGAAACCGAGCTTGAATCTCACTCCTTTTTCCAGTTTGATTTTTACACTATCAAAGAATTCTATTGGTTGCATGAAAGTAACTGCGACAAGATACTCTTCACAGTTCTCGCAGATTTCTTTTCCCCTCTGCCAGGTTTCCATTGTATCGTCTATAAACTCACATTCATAGAGATCACCTAGTCGTTGCACAAGTTTTTTTGGAATGCCTGAAAAATCATGATCTTTGAAATAATTTTGATGTGTTGAGAGAAACAAAAAAGTAGGAATCTGCTCTAACGCGGCAATCCCCACTGATGAAAGCAAGAGATTTCCATCAGCATCTTTTCTTATAAGACCTGATTTTAATAAAAGGCCTATGTGTCGTTGTAGTCCTTGAATAGTCATTTTTAAAATACTTGCGAGTTTTGATTGCGTGCTTGGTGCTGTTTGAAGAATTTTTAATATCTCCAAGCGGACAGGGTTTGCCAAATCCGCAAATAATCCTTTATCCTCAGTATTCATTAACATTTTTTTTATGGGATCATAGTAGATATGAATGTCTTTTTCTAAAAAAATTATCTAAACTTGAGGATTCAGGAAAAAGAGTTGAGTCCATCATGTTAAGGCAATGCTTTAAAAACCCCTGATTTTGATTTGATAACCTAGGTAAAAAATGAAGCAAGTTTACTTTTATGACGAAGGAGACGGAAAAAACAAGAAACTCCTAGGTGGAAAAGGAGCAGGCCTTTGCGAGATGACCAGACTCAAATTGCCTGTGCCTCCAGGATTTACAATTACTACCGAAGTCTGTAAAAATTATTATGCAAATAACAAAAAATTACCAAAAACACTGATTCCAGAAGTAAAAAAGAATATTGCAAAAATTGAAAAGAGAACAGGAAAGAAATGGAATTCTAAAGAAAACCCGTTACTTGTATCTGTAAGATCAGGTGCTGCAATATCCATGCCTGGAATGATGGATACTATTTTGAATTTGGGGTTAAATGATGAAACAGTAGAAGGCCTTGCAAAGAAGAGCAACAACCCACGATTTGCATGGGATTCATACAGGAGATTCGTTCAATTATTTGGTAAAGTAGTATTTGGCGTTGATGATAAGAAATTTGATGAGGTTTTAGAACATGCAAAGATGAATCAAGCTGTTCAAGCAGACAGTGCGTTAAATGAAAAATCTCTAAAAACGGTTGTTTCAGAATACAAAAAGATTTGTGAAAAGCATACAGGTGTGAAATTTCCTTCTGATCCATCTGAGCAATTAGAGCTAGCAATCAAAGCTGTGTTTGGAAGTTGGATGGGAGAAAGAGCAGTGGTATACAGAGAGAGAAACAACATTACAAAAGATATCGCAGACGGTACTGCAGTAAATGTAGTTTCAATGGCATTTGGAAATATGGGAAATGACAGTGCCACAGGAGTAGTATTTACAAGAAATCCAGGAGATGGGACAAGACATCTTTTTGGAGAATATCTAGTAAATGCACAAGGAGAAGACGTAGTAGCAGGAGTCAGAACTGGAAAACCAGTTGATGAGATGAAAATAGAGATGCCAAAATCATACGAACAATTAGCACAAACATGTGAAAGATTAGAAAAACACTACAAAGAACCTCAAGACATAGAGTTTACAATCGAGCAGGGAAAGTTTTACTTGTTACAAACAAGAAACGCAAAGATGAATGCAGTTGGAATGGTAAAGACATCAGTAGATATGTTTAATGAAAAATTAATTGATAAAAACAGAGCACTGACAAGACTACATGCAGAACAACTAGAACAATTACTTCACAGAACAATCGATTCAAAATCTATCAAAAATTACACCCTGCTAGTAAAAGGAATTGCAGCATCGCCTGGTGCAGCAAGCGGCATAGCAGTACTAGATGTAAAAAGAGCGACTGCCATGGGAGAAAACGGAACCAAAGTCATTCTAATCAGAGAAGAAACAAAGCCAGAAGATGTTCCTGCATTCTTTGAGTCAGTGGGAATTCTTACCAGCAGGGGTGGAAAAACATCACATGCGGCAGTGGTTGCAAGAGGCATGGGCAAACCGTGTATCGTAGGTTGCTCTGATTTGAGAATTGATTATGATAACAAACAGTGCAGTGTGGATGGAAAAATAGTACATGAAGGAGATGCAGTTACAATTGATGGCAGTACAGGGTCAGTCTATCTAGGAGAGATTCCAACAATAGAACCAAAAATCACAGAAGATTTCAAGAAAATTCTAGAATGGGCACAAAAAGTCAAGCAAATTGGAATTAGAGCAAATGCAGATACTCCAGAAGGGGCAATACTGGCAAGAGAATTTGGAGGGCAAGGAATTGGTCTTTGCAGAACAGAAAGAATGTTCAATGGAAGTGACAGAATAGGATTGTTTGTAGAAATGATCATGGCAGAAAACATTGAAGAGCGAAAAAAAGTCTTAACCAAATTAGGTGAATTACAAAAAAGTGATTTCATTGAAATTCTAAAAGCAATGGAAGGATATGCAGTAACTATCAGATTGTTGGATCCGCCATTACACGAGTTTTTGCCAAATCCAGAAGAGTTGTCTGAAAAGATTCACAAACTAGAACAAAGAAATGAAGTAGGAGAACTAGAGAAATCAAAAATTTTACTAAAGAGAGCAAGAGAACTAGCAGAAATCAATCCAATGATGGGACACAGAGGAGTCAGAGTAGGAATCACATATCCGGAAATTTATGAAATGCAAATCAGGGCAGTGTTTGAAGCAGCAGCTGAATTGGCTAAAAACAAAGTAGATGCACATCCGCAAATTATGATTCCACAAATTAGCAGTATTGCTGAATTGAACCACATTAAAAAAATCTATGATATCATCAAAAAAGAAATGGAGTTAAAACACAACATGAAATTAAAAATCAACTTTGGAACAATGATCGAGGTGGTAAGAGCAGCTTTGACTGCAAATGAACTTGCAGATACTGCGGAATTCTTTAGCTTTGGTACAAATGATCTCACACAGGGAACATTTAGTTTTAGTCGTGAAGATGTAGAAGGAAAATTCCTTCCAGAATACATGGATAAAGAAATTCTGGAGAGAAATCCATTCCAATCAATTGATGTAAACGGGGTTGGAAGCCTAATGAAGATTGGAATTGCAGCTGGTCGAGGCATAAAGCCAAACATGGAGATTGGAATTTGTGGAGAACATGGAGGAGATCCTAATTCAATCAAATTCTGTCATAATGCAAATCTAAGTTATGTCAGCGCATCACCACATAGAATTCCAATTGCAATAATAGCAGCGGCACAGGCAGCAATTGAGCAGCCAAAGAAAGCAAGAAAACCAGTAAAGAAAGCTGCAAGAAAACCAGTAAAGAAAGCTGCAAGAAAACCAGTAAAGAAAGCTGCAAGAAAGAACAAATCCAAAAGAAGATAATCATACAAAGCACATTTTAAAACTAGTTCAACATACAACAATACGAATTGTTACCAAGAATTGATTCCATCAAACAGATGAGACTGAAAATAGGCATTACGCAGAAAAAACTTGCCACTATGACAGGAGTAAGTACTTCAATGATCAACCAAATAGAGTCAGGCAGAAGTCAACCAAGTTATGAGACAGCTAAAAGAATTTTTGACAGTCTTGCAAGTCTTGAGGGCAAATCATCATCTCATAAAGCAGGTGAATTCTGTAGCAAAGATGTTGTAAAACTAAAGCCAAGCAATACACTACACGACGCAATAAAAAAAATGCATGAATCATCAATTAGTCAAATTCCTATTTTCGATGGACAAGAACTCGTGGGAGTAATCTCAGAAGATGGGATTGTCAAGCATCTTGCAGATGTGGGAGAATCTGAATTAAAAAATGCAAAGATAGCAGATACTATGGAACCAGTACCACCAATTGTAGATTATGACACACCTGCAAATGTTCTTGTTCCATTAATTAGATATTCAAAATGCATTCTAGTTTCAAAAAAATCAAAAATTATTGGAATAATTACGGCATCAGATACTCTAAAAATGATGGAGTGATGAATTAGATAATAGAAAAATTATTTTGGATGTGAACAAAGTTCTGCCAAAACTCCATGAAGGGATTTTGGGTGAATGAATGTAACTTTGGTGCCAGCAGAACCAGGTCTAATTTTTCCTAAAAACTGAATGCCGCATCCCTCCATTCTTGAAACCTCACCTTCAATGTTGTCAGTTTCCAGAGCCATATGATGAAGACCAGGCCCTTTTTTATCAAGGAATTTTTTAATTGGACTGGAATCATTTGTAGGCTGCATCAATTCAATTCGTCCATTTTCAAGATGGATGATTGCAACTCTGACACCTTCAGTTTCAACTGTTTCAAATTCAACATTATGAACACCTAATGCTTCTTGGTAAACTTTGGCAGATTCCTCTACATTATTTACTGCGATTGCAATATGATCAATTTTCATCTAAAAAAACCTCATTAGTAGATAGTATTCGTTGGCTATTTTAATTTGTGTACCAATATTGTATGGGTTATGTTGAACCAAGTTTACCAAGTGATTCAAAGCCAAGATGATGAGATATTAATTGCATTGATACAACATCAGAATAGAGATTTTGATATTGATGTAATCTTACCCGGGCATATAAAAATTGGATTTACATGACACCAGCACCTGAATCAGTTGAGTCAAAATCAACAATCAAACACAGATAGAAAATCTGAGGCAGACAGTTTTGGAGGCACTGTCAGACGATTATTCCAAAAAGATAATCAATGATACAATTAACTAACAAGATATTTCTTCGATTTCAGATTGAACGTACAATCTCGTTTATTTTCTTAGTTTTCTTGGATTGAGGCCTTTCATTTGGATATCCAATAGGAAGAATAGATATTGGTTGAAGTTTGGTTTTGATGATTTTCTGAACCGATTTTTCATTAAAATTTCCAATCCAAACACTTGCCAATCCCAGTGCAGTTGATGCCAGTTGTGCATAACTAGCAGCAATCGTGGCATCTTGAACAGAAAACAAGCGTTCTCCATGGGTTCCCATGATTTTCTTTATTCTTTTTGGCTCAGTACAAAACACTAACAACAATGGCGCATTTACATATTCTTGCTCATGTGCCGCATGAACCAGTTTTTCTTTTTTCATTCTGTCTTTAATAACATATATTCTAAAGCTTTGTAATCCTTTAGCAGATGGACTCATACTAGATGCTTTCAATATCTTGTTAATCTTTGATATTTCAACAGGCCTAATTGAAAAAGATCTAATTGATCGGCGCTTTTCAATAGTTTTGAAAAAACTCATTGTTATTTTTCATCAAGTGAAGGAATAACTTAAAGATTTTAACTTGTAATCCAAACTTATCTCTAATATCTAGGTGAATTTAGATTTACAATTATTACAATAACCAAATAATTCAAAATTACTTTTTAAAATCACATATTTTGATTTTCTGGCCACTTTTGTTTGAATCTCTTTAAGTGAATCCTCATCAATATCTTCTATTTTTCCACAATTCATGCATACCAAGTTGATGTGTTCATCGGTATGGGCGTCAAATCTTGCTTCTCCTCCAACCTTAATCTCATTGACTAGTTTCTTTTCTCTTAGTAGATCTAGTGTTTTGTATACGGTAGACAGGCTAACCATAGGATATTTTTTTTGAACTATTTTGTGGATGTGCTCTGCGCTAGGATGATCGTCAGTTTTTAGCAAATACTCCACAATAGCTATGCGCTGGGGGGTAATTCTAAATCCTTGCCCTTTCAGTGAATTTACTAGTTCTTCTATTTGCCGCACGCTATATCTATTTGAATATCCTATTTAATATTTATCATTATTAAGAATAATTCCTAACTAATAATAATACCTAAATAGGAAAGGTTCCTATTAGTATATGATGACTAACATAAACATTGGAATATCCGAACAAGACCGTAAAGGAGTCACAGGAATACTTGCCAATCTTTTGGCAGATGAATATGTCCTTTATACAAAAACTAGAAACTATCACTGGAATGTGGTAGGACCTCACTTCAATGATTACCACAAAATGTTTGAAGGACAATACGCTGGGCTTTCTGATGACATTGATGAAATTGCAGAAAGGGTTCGCTCCTTAGGCAGTAAGACAAGTGCAACACTTGAGGAATTTGCAAAAGATTCTAGACTCGAAGAACATCCTGGAAAGTATCCAGAAGCAAAATCAATGGTACAAAACTTGATTTCAGACCATGAAAAAATAATTCAAAGAATTCGTCAAGACATCGATACATGCGGAAAACACAACGATGTGGGAACACAAGATTTTCTTACAGGATTGATGGAAAAACATGAAAAGACATCTTGGATGTTACGATCCGTATTGGAGTGATGGTAATGAAACATTTCATTCCAATCTCTTTAATTTTTTGGGGGGTTTCAGATTAATGTTATCTCAATCAAAAAGAAAATTAAAGACAATAAAAGACATGGTTCGGATTTGTATTGAATGTGGAAGTATCCCTATTATTATTGACAACCATACAGCATTCTGCAAAAACTGTAATTCAAAATTCAGGATAAAGGAGAAATCAGATGGCTCCATCATGTAGAGGTTTATGCTCCAGATACCAGAGTACGAATTTCAGGAATTTACAAAAATATGATGATGGATACAAAAGATGTAGCTTTTGTTCTATTTTTATGGAGACAGATAATCTCAGATGTCCTTGCTGTGCTTTGAAATTACGCACAAAATCCAGAGTCAATCTCAAAAGACGGAGGGTTGTACATGCCTGAGCCTTGTAGAAGTATCTGTCAATATTATGATGTGAAATCTAAATTCAGACAAGAGCAAAATGAAATTTTTAAAAAATATTGTTCTACTTGCAATTTATCTCTGATTTCCAGATATTCAAGATGCCCATGCTGTCATTCGCAATTTACAGGAGGAAAATAAGATGGGATTTTGTTGTAAAGGATTCTGCATAGATTTCAAAGCAAAGAGGGCACCAAACGGTTCCAGATATGAATATGGTCAAAAAAGATGTTCTTTGTGCAGTATTTTTTTGAGTATTCAAGGCGCACGATGTCCATGCTGTGGCGCTATTTTGAGAACCAAATCAAGGAATAAGAGGTTATGAAAAAACAAATGACAATAATGCTAGATGACGACAATGTGAGAAAACTACGCATACTTCAGGCCCAATTATTGAAAAAATCTACAAAGTCTATTGGTTTTTCAAGTGTAATTACCGATGTTTTAAGAAAAGAACTTTAGACCAGAGTTATTCTTCTAAACTAAAATCAGATTTTTATCAATGAATTTAGTACACAATTAAAATTAAATCAAGAAAAGGTCTAATTAAAAGACCTCTTTTGGACGATATTCACCAAATACTTCTCTGAATGTGTTACTTATTTCACCAGTAGTTGCATAAGCTTTTGCAGATGCAATAATGTAAGGCATAAGATTATCGTCAGTGTCAGCTGCGCTCTTCATTGCAGACAATGCTTTTTCGAGTTTTTTATTATCCCTTGTCGCTCTTAATTCTTTGAGCACTTTCTTTTGTTGGATTTCAATTCTATCATCGATTCTTAACAGCTCAGGAGATTTTCCTTCTACTTCAGAGTACTTGTTTACACCAACTATGACTCTATCGCCAGCGTCTGCCTCTTTCTTTAGACGATATGCATTTTGTCTAATTTCAGATTGGAAGAATCCTTTTTCAATTGCCTTAATGGATCCGCCCATTTTTTCAATCTGCTTTAGATATTTCCAGACATCCTCTTCAATTTGATCACATAATTCCTCAAGATAGTAAGAGCCAGCCATAGGGTCTGCAGTTTTAGTAACACCGCTTTCATGTGCTACAATTTGCTGTGTTCTAAGGGCAATTTTTGCAGATTCCTGAGTAGGCAAAGCCAATGCCTCGTCTCTAGAATTAGTGTGAAGTGATTGGGTTCCACCCATTACTGCAGCCATTGTTTGTATGGCAACACGTACAATGTTATTATCTGGTTGTTGCGCGGTTAGAGATTCCCCACTTGTTTGTGTGTGGAATTTTAATTGCAATGAACGAGGATCCTTTGCATGGAATTTTTCTTTGAGAATTTTAGCATAGACTTTTCTTGCAACTCTAAACTTTGCAACTTCTTCAAAGAATTCAATTGTACAGCAAAAGAAAAATGAAAGCCTTGGTGCAAAATCATCTATTTTTAATCCCCTGTCAATACAGGTTTGAATATACGCAATGGCATTTGCAATGGTAAATGCAATTTCTTGTGTTGCAGTGCACCCCGCCTCTCTCATGTGATAACCAGAAATTGAAACGGGGTACCATTGTGGAACTTTTTCAGCACAATACCCAATCATGTCTCCAATTAATCTCATTGAGGGTTTTGGAGGATAGATGTAGGTGTTTCTTGCAATGTATTCTTTGAGGATATCATTTTGTGTTGTTCCTCTTAATTCAGTGCTTTTGAATCCTTGTGATTCACCTACTACAATATAGTATGCAAGCAATGTTGATGCCGTAGAATTGATTGTCATAGAAGAGCTGACTTTTCCCAGAGGAATTCCATCAAAGGCAATCATCATGTCTTTGAGTGATGCAATTGAGACGCCGACTTTTCCCACTTCGCCTTCTGATTGTGGAGAATCAGGATCATATCCTATTTGAGTTGGAAGATCAAATGCCATGCTCAGACCTGTTTGTCCTTTTTCAAGCATGAACTTGAATCGTTCATTTGTTAGTTTTGCATCGCCAAAACCAGAATATTGCCTCATGGTCCAGAATCTTTCACGGAACATTTCAGGGTGAATTCCACGTGTAAATGGATATACTCCTGAATCTTCTTTGATGTATTTCTTTGAGGATCTTTGATAGATTCTATTTACTGGAAAATTAGAATCAGTTACGTATTGTTTTGCGGGTTCCTTTTTTGCAATTTGTTTTTTGACCATACTTTTCACTTTATCAAAGACTTTGTAATTTTATCTGCAGCTTCAAAAGGATCCATTTCTTTTGATTGAATTTTTTTAAGATATTTTGAAAAGGTTTTGTCAGATTCTAGCATTGCCTGAACCTTTTCACTCATATTATTTAAAACAATATCTTTTAACTCATTCTCGAGTCTAAGCATATCCTTTTCTTGTTTATTTTTATTTTTTATAACCATCATTTCTTTTAGGGTCTTGGCAAATTCAGATATTCCAGAGTTTTTCTTGACAGAGGTCTTTAGAATTACAGGATTTTTCTCAGATGAGCCGATGTATTCACGAACTGCATCAAAGAGTTGATTGGCTCCATCAAGATCACTTTTGTTGATGATATAGATATCCCCAATTTCAGTCAACCCTGCCTTTATGGTTTGTATGCTATCACCAGTGTTGGGATTAAAAACGACGACAGTGATATCTGCGATATTTGAAATTTCCACTTCGGTTTGGCCTGCACCAACACTTTCAATAATTATTGGATTGAATCCAGCATATTCTAAAATTCTAATACTGTTTCTCAACGATCTAGAAACAGCACCAGTTGCTCCCCTTGATGCAATACTGCGGATATAAGTTCCAGAATCTGTGGACTCGGACATTCTAACTCTATCGCCCAATATTGCGCCTCCTGTAACATGACTTGTAGGATCAATTGCAAGAATAGCTGGTTTTGTATGAAGTTTTTTTAATACTACAGATGTTTTATTGATAAGCGAACTTTTGCCAGCACCTGCAGGTCCCGTAATTCCAATTATTGATGCGTTGCCAGTTTCTTTGAATATTTTTTTGAGTAGTTTTCTTGCCTCAACTGGATCATTTTCAACTATACTGATGGCTTTGGCAATTGTTCCTCTTTTGCCTTTTTTTAAATCAGAAATATCCAACACAAGATAATTTTTCGAAGCTGCAATAAAATCTTGTGTGTGATCTAAGGAGCACCGTAGATAATTGGGGGTGCAGGTTCACCGTATGGATGAATTTCAGTTTTCAGTGAGACTTTTCCAAGTTCTTCATGATCTATTAAAAATGTCACAGGATGAACTTGCCACCCATATTTTGGAAGAACTGGAAATGGAACAGTTTCTACAAATTTAGAACCAGACAAAGTTTTTTGAAAAGACTCATCCATTCCCAAAATTTCCAGTACCACATGATTAGTCTTTGATGTTTTATCAAGATATGAAATCTTGACATATCCTTCACCGTAATAGGTTGCATCGATTTCAAATGCAGATTTTAAGACGTCTTTGTTTGAACTGGAATCAGAAAGAAAAAATAATACTAATGCAGTAATGATAACAACAGAAATTATGAGAATTATTTTTTTTGCCATGAGGATTATGTAAATTCTTTTCTCATTCTACGTAAGAATTTAGAATTAATTCTAATTCGCTCAAGTGTTTGCTCCTGTGTTCTTTCAGTACCAGGTGTAGGATTCTTTTTGAAAAATTGACGAATTTCTTTTTCCATAGAGTCATCTGCAATAGAAGAGATACTTGCAACAATTCTATTAAACACGGGATTGCCACGACCAACTTTCTTGCTAAGTTTTGACCAGTTAGCCTTAAGCCATGGCCATAGAATTTTTTTACCGTATGGATTTGCAGCGACTTTCATGATGGGCAGCTGCATGTTTTGAGAGCGAACCTCTGGAGTTTGTGAGAAATTCAATGACTTTAGCAATAATTTTTCATCTTTGAAGCTACACATTGCTCCAAGGAAGCGGAGTTTTTCTTCCATGGTTTTTGCATTTCTGTATAGTCGAGTCAACTCTTTGTGTGTTTTGGAATTTCCATTCCATGCCATAACAGAGCAAACAGGTTCAACCAAATCAGGATGCAGTGAACTTGGATTTTTTAGGAATTGTTTGTATCTGTTTTCGGATTCAATTGTAACTTCATCATCGTCTAATTTGCCAAGTATGGATATTGCAAATGCTCTCATAAGAGCATCAGTGTGTTTGTCTGTTTTTTTAGGAGTCCATCCCAAGTCGTATAAAACTTTCTTGAGATAATTTACAGCATAATTTCTAATTTCTGATGAGAATTCTTCATCAAATGCTCTAAAATACAATGAAGACAAGTTGTGTGCAACATTTACTGATGACAGATAACTATCCTCATCATAGTATGCATCAGAAAAATCAAGATAATTGTGAACAGTTTCATCACCTGATATGCATAATGAAAACAGATCATTTTGAATGGCCCATCTGTCAATTGCTGGAATTTGTTTTTGATCTACAAGCATTTTAAGATCTAGCAGAGTGCTTTTATCATATTTTACACGATAGAATCCTTTTCTTCCAAAATTTGCGACAAATCCAATACTGTCTTTAGGTAATTTTACAGACATGGATTTCTTTGTAAAAAGTTTCTGAAATGATTCATCTTCTAGTCCTACAGAAAGAGGAATGAACCACAGACCTTTGTTTGTTTTTTTATCAGATTCTAGCATGTATCGTCTTTGCTTGAGATGTAATGTTGAATCTTGTTTTTCTATTTCAACTACTGGAAAGCCAGGTTGTTTTAACCATGTCGACACCATTGCACGTACAGGCATTTTAGAAATCTTGCCTATTGCATCCCAAAGATCTCGGCCTTCAGCGTTTTTGTATTTGAAATCAGCAAGATACTGCTTTAACCCTTTTTGGAAATTTGATTCTCCAACATAATGCTCCAGCATTCTTAAGACACATCCACCTTTGTCATAAGATATCGCATCAAAGATTTCACGAATTTCAGAGGTGGAATTTACTTTGACATCAATTGGATGTGTGTGTTTTAACGAATCTAGTCCCATTGCAGTGTTCATCGCATCTTCGACAAATTGGTTCCACAAATCCCATTCAGGATAGAACTTGTCAACAAACTTTGTCGCCATAAATGTTGCAAAACTCTCATTTAGCCACAAATCATTCCACCATTTCATAGTGACTAGATTTCCAAACCATTGGTGGGCAATCTCATGAGAGATTACTTCTGCAATGTATTGCTTTGTTTTAGTGGAGGATGTCTTTGTATCATAAAGCAAAATGGTTTCTCTAAATGTTATTGCACCCCAATTCTCCATTGCACCTGAGGCAAAATCAGGAATTGCTATCAAATCTAATTTGGGTAATGGATATTTGATTCCAAAATATTTCTCATAGGACAAAAGCAGTTTCTTTCCAAGCTCAAGTGAAAACTTACCTTTTGATTTATTTCCCTTTGTTGTAATTACGCGAACCTGGATTTTACCAGCCTTGCCTGTAAGATATTCAAATTCACCTACGGCAAGATAAAGAAGATATGTAGACATGATAGGTGTTTTTGCAAATTTGTATAGTGTTCTAGTTTTCATTTTCTTTTTTGATATAACTGGCATGTTAGAGATTGCAGTAAACTTATTTTCTGCAATTATTGAAATATCAAATGTTGCCTTGGCTTCTGGCTCATCCCAGCAAGGAAATGTTCTTCTTGCATCAGCTGCCTCAAATTGTGATGTTGCAAGATATTTTGTCTTGCCATTTTGTTTGTATTGACTTCTGTAGAACCCAAGTAAACGATCATTTAATTCTCCAGTAAATGCAATTTCAACAAAAGCAGTACCTTTGATTTTCTTTTTAATGATAATTGTCAGTTCTTCTTTTTTTCCATCAGTTTTGGTGATGGCCTTTTCAGATATGCCATTGTGTCTGACATGACACGATCTTATTTTGAGCTCAGCGCAGTGCAAAGTGATCGAGTTTACAGATTCCTTGCATTCAATTGTGATTATCTCTTTTCCATTGAAGGTGAAATTTTTGAAAATAGGCTCAAATTCAAGGGCATAATTTATTGGAATTACCTTCACAGTGAAGGTACTTTTCTAGCGCTTTATGTAAATTTCTAATAATAAAAAAGGCGTAAAATAACCTGATTCTACTCGTTTTGAGAGGACAAATACATGCAATTGCTATTTGAACAAGGCGTTACAAGTGAAGTATAATTGATGATGCTTAAAAGATGACTTTAGAAAAGCAGAGTTTGGGATTTAGTTTATTTGTTTGAATCAAAGGCAGATTAGATCAATAGTTTCTTACGTAAACTAGCGGTTCTGAAAATACATCTTTGTCACCAGTGAAATAACCAAATCCATCACCATCACATACAGAAGACGGTGTTGAGCCATTGGATATCAATGATGTTTTAACATCTGCAGGACTAGACATATGAGTTGATTTGTACAATGCTGCTGCACCTGCAACATGGGGGGATGCCATACTTGTACCACTAATGGTATTATATGCACCATTTTTCCACGTAGAATAGATATTCACACCAGGTGCTGCAATATCAACTACAGAACCAAAGTTTGAAAACGATGCAAATGTGTCATCTGCACCATATCCTGTAGACACGCCAAGTCTGCCACATTTTCCATCAGTGTCAACTATAGATGAAACGGTAATCACGTCAGGATGGTTTGCTGGTGAAAATGTCGAAGCATCCATCGCGTTATTTCCTGCTGCCACCACATATGTAACACCTTTTGCTACTGAGTTTGCTATCGCAGTATTCATAGCAGCAGAATTACATTGACATCCAAGACTCATGTTTGCAACTTCAATTGAACCAGCATTACTTGTAACATAGTCAATTCCTTTGATGACATTAGATAGTGAACCAGAACCATTTCTGTCAAGAACTTTGACAGCCCATATTCTTGCACCAGGAGATACCCCCACAACACCATTAGAATCATCTTTTGCAGCAGCAATTCCAGCTACATGTGTTCCATGTCCGTTGTCATCATTTCCTTTTTTCACACCTTTAACAAATGAGATATTTTTAAAGACATTAAGATCAGGGTGTGTCAAGTCAACACCGGTATCAATAATTGCAATATCCACATCAACACTGTTTTGACTATTGCCACTAATAGTTGAGCTAAGATCCCCATCTATTCTATTTATTCCAGTTGGAATGGTTTGTGCAAATGTTTGTAATTCATAGTCTGGTTCTATGTAGGAAATTGAAGGATTATTATTTTTGATATTTTCAAGGACTTTGTAGTTATTGATCTTGACTGCAAATCCCTTGATTGCATGTTGGTATTCTTGAATTATTTCTGCGCCTTTTGTTTTTGCTTTGCCTATTTCGTTTTGCAGATCTGAATCATCTGAAAGTATTACAATGTATTGACCCTGAATTTTGTTTGCCTTTGAATTTGGGAAATCAGCACCTATCAAAGCAGGTTGCATTATCATTAAAGATATGAGCAATAAAGAAAATATTGTGACATGTATTTTATTATTCAATGTCACTTTGGCACCATTTGAATTATTTAAAGTTATAAAGCAAATAATTACGGCTATTGCAATTGAGGGAAAATCAAGAGATAGAACAGAGTTTTTGATTTAACGTGTATTAATCATTCCAGTATTTGCCAAAAATTCGATTCCTTTGAGAAAGTCATCATCTGAAATTAAATCATCTGCCCACCACTTTGCATTGTTTTTAATCCATATTGGAATTTTTTGTTCTTGGTTTGATTTTTCTCTATTATCAATGTAAAGTATATTTTCATTAATTAAAAACTGGATACCGCTAACAAATGTTTGATCATCAATAATATCATCTGCCCACCACTTTGCATTGTTTTTAATCCAATTTGGGATGGGTTGTTTTTCAGAGATAATTTGATTAGGTGTTAATTCTTGTATTGAATTATTTTCAGCAGGTTTGGAAATTCTCAAATTTGCTATCCCTTCAGGATGGATTTTTTTTACAGAATCAATATCGTATTGAGTGATTCTTGACATGTGAACGGTTTCCCATGAGTGAGCCACCATAATTGATGGGGAGCTGCTTATCGAACCAAATTCAACATTCAAGGGATAGTGAACAAGACCTAATGCATGACCAAATTCATGTCGTATTGTTGCACCAATTTCCTGAGTTGTGAATGCAGAGTCTGAATAACAAGCGTAATTTTCAGTGTAACGATATTTTTCGTCTTTCCAAGTTTTTTGACAGTTATTAATTTGTTGATAGTAAATCTCAATATCTACAATTCCAGTATTATTTGTAAAAGCAATTCCTAATGTTCTTGCGTCACCTCTATTTGGGGAAAAGACTATTTTGATTTGGCAATTTACAGGAAAGGATTCATCTGATTCAAAAATACGAGTATCGATACTCCACATTTCTTGGTTAATACGATCAGAGTTTTTTAGCATCTGTTCCCATTCAGTGATTGCAGATTGTGTTTCACCGATTATTCTTTTCTTTTGGTTTTCATTAATTATTGGCGAATCATCAGAAATTTTTTTGGCACAAACTTGTAGTGGATCATATGTTTGTGCAAAAGAAGGGGCAAGAAATCCCACGGCAATTATAACAAGAACAGACAGAATTAATTTCAATGATTTTTTAAAATTTTGTATAAACTTAAGGATTTAGAGAAGTATCGAAATAAAATTTTGATTAATCTTATCCACAAATAGCCACAGAATTGAATATTTGTTAGTATTTTGAATAATAATCAAGCAATAAGAAACATTATTTATTACAGGTGGGAGCAGCCGTCACATGAGCCAGAAAAGTACTTTGTCAGCATCTAAAGGTACAAATTCTTATCAAAAGTATTATTCACCCAAAAACAAGAACATATACTATAATCTCCAAACAATAATTGTTGAAAAAGGCACCAAACGGATACGAGTTCGAGTTCACCCCATAACAAAGAAAAATATTCAAACTGACCGAGTACAAAAAATTGTGTGTAATAATTGTAGTGAAGAAATAGGTTCAGATATTTGCAAAGTTTTAGTTCTGCGCAATAAAGATGACAATCCACAGGTATTTCATTATCATTTTTTCTTTCCTTGTTGGGATTTTGAACTCTTGTGTAAGAGATACCCTGATTGTACTTTAGATAAAGTTGGAGTTAGCCTTCCTGAAAATATCTTAATGAGTGAAAAGGCCATAATAGACTTGCAAAATAATTTGGACTTTTGGAAATAACAGATTATAAAAATAATGTTTGATTAGTAAAAAACAACTATTTTCCAAATTAAAGATTTAGGATATAGGTATAAATACAATTTCCATACAATAACATTATGAATCACAGAATTACAATAATGCTTGATGACGATCTAATCAAAAAGCTCAGAATTCTTCAAGCCAAACAAATTAAAGAGTCTGCAGAATCTGTGAGTTTTTCAAGAGTAATTAACGATTGTCTTGTAAAATCCCTCAAGTAATTTCATATTTTCAAATTCAATCCGAATTATTTGATTTGAGTCACGTGTATAAGTTTTAGAAAGGTTTTTGCCAGACAAATCCACTGAAGACGTAATGCGTTGATTTTTGTCATCTGTATTTTTAACTAGGGATATTCAAAAAGATACATGGTACAACAGGACAAAATTAAATTATTGGATGAATCGTGTAAGAAAATTTTAGAACTGCCTATGATTCGATTTGTCGGGGTTTTAGATAAAATGGGCAATAGAATAGCAGGGGGTTTCAGAGAAGGGCTTTCATCTTATTTGCGTGATCCTGATAGTCGTAGAATGTACATTCAATTAACTTTGGAATTTTTAATGAGAAAAGATTTTGATAAAGAATTAGGGTCTATTGATTACATCGCATCAAGAAGAGGTAAGGTAACAATGATTAGCATTCCAACTAAAGAGTATCTGGTTTTAATTTCTGCCCAAAGAGAGGTAAATATCGAGGAAGTCATAAAAAAAGTAAACAGTGCATTTACCATGTTTCCAGATATCAAACCATAGATATTGAAAAATAATCATCATTGTATTTTCTATTTTATCCAATATCAGATATTTCAGGGATAATGTTGTATCACAGAGACGAAAATCAAATTCAATCCCCCCCCCTTTGTTTTGAGGGTGAAATTCTATAATTTTACTAGAGATTACTCGATCGTATACTTTACTGTAAAACACTCTCTTTTAGATCGTAACGAACTCTAATGTAGATTGAGTTTTGCAGATGAGTTTAGAATCTAATGTGGATTATTATCGTTTAATTTTATGATGAATATGCCGAAAAGGAATCTCTGAAACGGATGAATTTCCGTACTCAATATATCAAAAACTGTCGTATGTAATATTATGAGTCAAGAAGAGTTTGATTCGAGTCAACAGTGGATTGAAGAATGGAGGGTTCCTTTGTCATGTCCAAACTGTACTGGCAGATTATCATTAGTAGGATATGTATCTTCTAAAAGTCCAAAATCACAGTATTGTCATGCCTGTAGTCATTGTAACTTTGTGAGAAGCGTAGATGATTTCAAAAGAGATTTGCTTACTGTTTAATCAATCTCTGAACTTAAGCACATTAAAAAACAAAGAGCGTAGAGTTTGATCGATACTGTTTTTGATACAGACCCTTGAATCCCAATCTATTCTAAAGATGACTCCATGAGTTGCAAACAAGGATACATTCACAGTTTTGCATATTTTGAGATTCTGTCTAAAAGAATGTGCATTAACTGTGGCAAGGAAGAATCAAAACACTAGAGTTCGCGTATAGATTCAAATATTTCACAAGAATCTGCAATTGTGAGAATAAAAGAACAGATTTGGCATTTAGGAGAATTAGAGATCTGTTTTTATCTTACAAGTGCCTATTGATACGAGGAAGCCGACACAATACACTATTGTCATAAAGTTTCCATCGTGTTACTGATGTACGCATACAGGCTGCATTACGTAGAGGATGAGTACAGTTGGCTTCTTGATTTTTGAAAATAATATGTTTGAAGGGATATTGCTTTTGACTATATCGTTGAAGGTGAATTAGTTTAATTCTATTTTGTTTGCATCAAAGAATCCCTTTACATCATAGTAGTATGTTGCAAGACCGTTAGGATTAACTCGTTGTTTTTGTGCAATTATCCAGTACTCAGAGTTCTTTGAGAGGAGGTTTTTGCAATTCAACATCATAAGAGGTCATGTCATGATATTTCGTAAACATCTTTAATCTTACAAGGTAGGTCTCAAAGGACTGTTTGCTCTACACTTTCTTTAAACAACAAAAGGCTTCTTTCCATTGTTCTATTTTTGATCATTTTTGATATTTTAGGGGCGGTTTTCTGCTTTGTTTTGAGGGTTCGAAAATCAAATAAAGGCTTTAAAATAATGAATGACAAGCACAAATCATGAAACAAAAGATGACTTCCAGACGTGTCAAGATTCTAGTGGCAAAATTGGGATTAGACGGCCACGATAGAGGTGCGCTAGTATTGTGCAGGGCATTTAGAGATGCAGGAATGGAGGTAATTTATTCGGGTCTTTTTGCTACTCCAGACAGAGTTGCACAGATTGCTGAAGATGAAGATGTTGATGCAATTGCAATGAGTTTGCTTAACGGTGCACATGGTACATTGTTTCCTAGAGTAGTGCAAGCACTAAACAAAAAAGGAATCAAAGACGTGCTAGTAGTTGGCGGAGGAGTTATCCCTGAAGAAGACAAAAAGGATCTCAAAAAATCAGGAGTTGACGAGGTATTTGGTCCAGGTACACCACTAAAAGACATAATTGAACACATTACAACTGGCGTTTCAAAATTAAGAAAGAAATAAAACTATTCTGTAGAGTCAGGCCACATCATCTTACGCATTTGTTTTCCGACTTTTTCAATTTGGTGGGCATCGGTTTCTTTCATGTATTTGTCAAATGCATCTTTGCCATTTTTCTGATATTCACTAATCCATTCTTTGTTAAATGTGCCGTCTTGAATCATTGTTAGAACTTTTTTCATGTTGTCTTTGGTTTCACTAGTCATTACCATTGGACCACGGGTTAGACCACCATATCTTGCAGTTTCGCTAACACGTCTCCACATTCCATTGATTCCATATCTTTGAATCATATCCACAATTAGCTTTAATTCGTGTAAAACCTCAAAGTATGCAATTTCTGGTTGATACCCAGCCTCTACAAGTGTTTCAAATGCAGTTTTAATCATAGATGCAGAACCGCCGCAAAGATCTGCTTGCTCGCCAAACCAATCGGTTTCAACTTCCTCTTGGAAAGTTGTCTGGATTAATCCAGCACGTGCACTGCCAATTGCTTTTGCAATTCCAAGCGTTCTATCCCAAGCTTTTCCGGTAAAGTCTTGGTGTACTGCGACAATTGATGGGGTTCCAAAGTTTTCAAGATATGTTTCTCTTACCTTAGAGCCAGGTCCTTTCGGTGCAACCATAATAATATCAACATTGTTTGGAGCATCAATCCATTTCCAGTGAATTGCAGCTGCATGTGAAAATGACAATGCTTTTCCTGCAGAAAGATTTGGCCCAATCTCATCTTTGTACACTTGAGACTGGATCATGTCAGGAAGTAAAACGTGAATGATATCGGCTTTTTTGCAAGCATCAGATACGGACATTACTAGATGACCATCAGATTCTGCCTTTTTCCAGCTATTTCCACCCTTTTTTAGACCTACAATAACGTTAAGACCTGAATCTTTCATGTTGTTGGCTTGAGCATCGCCTTGAATTCCATAACCAATTACAGCAATGGTTTGATCTTTCAGAGGGGCTAAACTAATGTCATTATCTTTCCATGTCTTTGCCATATTATTACTCAAAATACTGCAAATATTAACTAACACAGAAGAGAGTATTATTACACATGATTATGTCCATTTCCTTCATCATTCTTCGAGTTTGGATATTCACGTCTTTGATCCGAGTCCGTACTGGTCTAGCATTCTGATATTTTAAAATAGAGTTTAGAATATTTTTCTGGTAGATTTAATCAAAACACCGCCTCCGGATTTAACGATTAGATGATTTGTTGTAAAATGGATCTGAATTACAAAAGTTTTACCCACAGTCAGAATACTAAGGCAAATCTTATTTTAGCAGTGGCAGTAATAATTAGCATGTCTCAAGAATATCAAAGAATTCTAGATGAAGTTTCAAAAATAGTCAATGAGGCTCCAAGGCTTTATCAGGCTCTAGGCAAAGACAGTTGGAATTAGATTTTAATAATATTTTCTTGTAGAAATTTCTCAATATCAGATCTAATAGTTTTGTCACCTTCCATCTTCAGCATAGTATTTTCCAACAGTTCATAGAAATTTTCTGTTTTTCTTCCTGTTTGTATCCTTCAATATCAAAATGATGGATTCTCATTAGCAATAATGATATTGCAACTGACGTTCTTTTGTTTCCATTTTTAAATGGTTGATCAAAAACCAGACCAGTCATAAGACAACACGCTTTTTGAATTGCTTTTCCCTATCATCAGTTAGTTTATTGTAACTGTTAATCTCATCTACAATCTCTTGAAGTTTGTCTGGATAATCTAACCCATATGGTTCGCCTAACCGTTCACAGAATTGCCGATTCATCACAATAATATCCATCAGAGTCAGTACGCCATCAAAAAAAGACATAAAATCGTATTTGCGAAGGGAGATAAAAATTAATTTGTATAAATGTCATAAAATTATTTCGAACAAAAAGAGATTAGAATCTAACTCTCCTTCGTTTCGGCAAATATTAACTATAGAATTTCAAATTGCAATTATTTTATTGCAACCGCGACACTTTACTGTAACTGGATCACCAGATAGCCGTTGAAATCTCTTTGAGCCACAGTTTGGACAAACTGGACAAGCGCGTATTGGTTCCATTAATGTTCAGTGGGTTTTGTATCAGATTTGGATATTACGTCCAGTCTTTTTTTGCCATTGATTTTTTCTAAAAATTTGACAACAGCGTTTGGGACGAGTGCTTGCCAATTATCACCAGAGAGTATCATTGATCTGATACGGGTTGCATTGTATTGTGCTCTGTCTAGGAATTTTGGTGGTACAACATCAATTGCAGAGTCTGCAAGTAACATCTTGACGTAATCATTTCCACTGTACACTTTATCAAAGTGAGGCAGTGCAGCTTTGAGATAAGAGGCCCACGTTGCAATATTGAACTGATTTTCAATTGCCACTACAATACAACGGGACAAATCAACACCAGATTCTTTTAGTGAGTTATGTATCATTTCGATTCTTTCTCCAGCTGTAAAAGGGTCTTTTTCCAAGTAATTGAACTGAGAACTAGTTATTGTAATAATTACATCATCGCATTGCTCAAGAATTTGTTTTACCAAATCCAAATGACCCAAATGAAATGGCTGAAACCTGCCCATCATTAATCCGCGCATAAGATAGGATGAATTTTGATTTAATTAAATCAGCTTATTTCACATTAAATATTTAAATAAAAAAATCTCTTTTCCCAAGTATTTTTACAGACACACCAGATTCACACATAAAACTGTGAATAGGTAATTTCATCATCGCTAAAATCACTGAAAAAGCAGAGAGCATAGCCTAATCCTTCGAATCTTCTTTTATCTTATCAAATTCGTCTTTAGAGATTTCTCCTTTGGTGTGTCTTTCTTTTAGAAAAACATGAGAGGATCTTCTATCTTTGACAAACACAGATAACATCTCTTCAAGTAATTTGTCAAAATGTTCTTGAATTTGTGCACCTCTATCAGACATAATAAAACTAGGAGTACACTAGATAAAACAAAAAAGTTACAAATCAGCTAGAAAATTAGCAATGCAGCTAACTAGTCATGATATGCAAGTTTGCATGTTATTCTTACATGACTCAAGAAATATCATATGTGGAAATAATTTTTCCTGATCATGTTTATGAGGAAATTCAATTGTTACAAAAGGAATTATTCCGCAAAGATGGTAAAATTTGGAGTGTTTCAAGTACAATCAACCTATTACTGAGATTTTGTCTACATGAAGAAAACAACGTGATTTATGCTCAAAATGCTTCGTTTCTCAGGGACTATCTGTATGCAAAAGAGTCTTTTTTGGAAGACTTTATTGCAAGAATTTTCATGTCCGCGAATTAAATACTATTTGATCGGACCGCTGCCCAGAATTCTAATGGTGGTTGATTCAGGCTTTAGAATTACTGCTATATCGCCAGAGTTGCAGATTATTGGTTTTTCAAATGTTAATTTCAGAGGAGTAACAGATGAGAATTTTGCCGCCTTGATTTGCAAACCAATACTGATTAGACATCCTTGATTTTGAGCAATGTCAGTTTTATAAAATGGGCTCTTTGTAAAATCAAGCTCAATTTCAGACTTTACATTAACTGTATTTTCTTGAGCAATAATATCACCCCTTCCAACCTCGTCGGGTTTTGCGCCCTTTACTG
>Ga0209002_10001025_pt1 | contig 22422 bp, 20 predicted proteins | sample Rifsed16ft2_FD_184010 | JGI IMG/M metagenome (GOLD analysis project Ga0209002, IMG submission 184010) | Soil microbial communities from Rifle, Colorado, USA - sediment 16ft 2 (version 2) | ecosystem: Environmental > Terrestrial > Deep subsurface > Rock core/Sediment | place: Rifle, Colorado... | reverse complement strand
AGGACTTTCGCTTCAAGGCCAGGGTCTGGTACCTCTCGAGCGTGCCCTCGGTCTGCAGCGGCTGCTCGACGGGCTGCAATATCGACGTCCACTTCGTTCTCGACCGGCCGCATCTCAACCACGGCGCCCGCGTCCTGCGCCTGAAGCCGCGCTACAACGAGAACGTCAACGACTGGTGGATGTGCGACGAGGGGCGTTTTGGCTTCCACTGGATCGACCGCGGACGACTGACAAAGGTCCGTCATCGGGGCGCGGATTCCACGTGGGACGAGGCGTTCTCCGCCATCGGGGCCTCTCTTTCGAAGCTCAGCAAGATCGGCGTCATCGCCTCCTCGCAGCTCACAACCGAGGAGCTCTTTCTGATCCGGGAGATCTTCCATAGCAAGCTGGGCGCTCGCGTCATCGCCCCCGCGCTGAAGCCTCCCGGCAAGAGCGACGACTTCCTGCTCGAGGCGGACAAGAACCCCAACACCCTGGGAGCAAAGCTCCTGGATCTTGCCGGTTCGGACGCCGCGAGTCTCGTCGCCGATGGCCTCGAAGGGCGTCTCGAGGCTTTGTGGGTCTTCGGCCACGACCTGACTTCGATCGTCGATGAAAAGAAGCTCCAGGAGCTCTCGCAGAGGCTTCGTCTCCTCGTCTTCTCGGGAACGAACGAGAATCCCACGAATTCTTTCGCGCACTGGGTGCTCCCCACCGCCGCGTACGTCGAGAAGGACGGAACGTTCGTGAACAAGAAGGGCCGAGTGCAGCGGATCGGCCGCGCCTTTCCGCCCCTCCCGGACTCGCGGGAGGACTGGAGCGTTCTCCTCGAGATCGCTCGGCGCGTGAATCATGCGCTCTCCTGGCGCAAACCCCAGGAGATTTTCCTCGGTCTCGCAAAGGCCGTAATGCCGTTCGCGGGCTTGAGCTACGAAGCGATTGGACCTTCGGGAGCTCAGCTGAAGCTGCCCGGATAACGACGATGGAAGACCTGGTCATCAAGCTCGTCCTCGCGGGCATCATGTTCTTCGGGGTCCTGAACCTCGCGGGGCTCCATACCTGGATCGAGCGCAAGCAGTCGGCGGTCATGCAGGACCGGATTGGAGCGAACCGCGCCGACATCCTGGGCTTCACGGTGTTGGGACTCTTCCATCCCATCGCCGACGCCGTCAAGATGTTCACCAAGGAGGACATCGTTCCGGAAGGCGCGGACCGGGTCCTCCACACCTTGGCCCCGTTCTTCTCGGTTTTCTTCGCCCTCGTCGCCTTCGCCGGAATCCCCTTCGGGGATCACGTGGTCTGGGGCGATCGGGTGATCGACCTCCAGGTCGCCAAGCTCGACGCGGCGCTCCTCTACATCTTCGCGATGCTCTCGCTCGGGGTCTACGGAGTGATCCTGGCCGGATTCGCCTCGCGCAACAACTACGCCCTTCTCGGAGGGCTGCGGGCGACAGCGCAGATGATCTCCTACGAGATCGCGCTCGGGATCGCCATCATCGGCGTCATCCTGGTGTACGGGACGCTGGACCTGCAGGAGCTCGTGCGGGGCCAGGGAACCTACTTGGCCGGCGGCTGGATTCCCCTCTGGGGCATCGTCGTTCAGCCGGTTGCGTTCTTCGTGTTCCTCACGGCCGCGCTCGCAGAGACCAAGAGGGTGCCGTTCGACCTGCCCGAAGGTGAATCCGAGATCATCGGGTATTTCGTCGAGTACAGCGGAATGAAGTTCGGCATGTTCTTTCTCGCCGACTTTCTGGAGACGATCCTCGTCGCCTGTCTCACGACGACGCTCTTTTTCGGCGGCTGGCAGGTGCCCTATCTGATGCCCGACGGCTTCCACTTCCCCTGGGGAGCGACGATCCCTCTCTCCCAGTGGACCTACGTCCTCCTGGGAGTCGCGAGCTTCTCCGTCAAGGTTCTGGCCTTCTGCTGGCTCTTCATGCAGATTCGCTGGACGCTCCCCCGCTTTCGCTACGATCAGCTCATGCGGCTCGGATGGCTCGGGCTCTTTCCCATCTCCGTCGTGAACGTCTTCGTGACCGCTCTGGTATTGACGTTCTTCTAGAGAGGACTGTGATGGCCGCCAACGTAAAGGTGATGCGCAGGCCGGAGCTGACGTTCTGGGAGAAGACCTATCTTCCCCAGATCCTGAGCGGGCTCAAGATCACGAGCGCGCACTTCTTCAGGAATCTCTTCCTGCACGCGGCGCACAGCGTCGGACTCCTCAAGCACATCCCAGCCGCGGTAACCTTCCAGTACCCGGAGATCCTGAGGCCGCTCGCGATGCGCTTCCGCGGCCGCCACCGGCTCACCGTCCGGGACGAGGGAACCCCTCGTTGCGTCGGGTGCATGCTCTGCGAGACCGTGTGCCCGGCGAAATGCATCACCATCGTCGCCGGAGAGCACCCCGACCCCAACGTCGAGAAGTACCCGGTCCGCTTCGACATCGACCTCGGGGTCTGCGTCTACTGCGGATACTGCGTCGAGGTCTGCCCCGAGGACGCCATCCGCATGGACACCGGCATCGTCGACATCGCCGCCTACTCCCGTGGGGCGATGCAGCTCGACATTCACGAGCTCATGAACCCGAAACTCCGCAAACCCCTCACCGAACAGAACTGCACGTTGAAGTTCCCCCACGAGTGCCGCCTCACCCCCGGGCACGTGAAGGGCGACTGGAATCAGGTGTATGGAGACACCCAGTCAGCACCGAAGTAGCGCCGGAGACTCCACACCGGGAAAGACCTGCTCCCGCAAACGATACGGTCGACGATCGGCAAGCAGCTTGACAGAGTCGCGCTAGCGATGGGGCTGACTTTGGATATCTGTGTCTACTGCGGATACTGTGTCGAAGTTCTGCCCCGCGGGGACGCCATCCGCATGGACACGGGAATCGTAGGATGGATGAGCCCCTTGGCGAACGCGGCTAGGATCCAGTCAGTGCTGCTGTCATGGCGCCGCGAGAAAGAAGATGGCGTACCGCAGGCTGTCGTCTATGGTGTGCTCGTCTTGCCACGTCCTCAGGGCATGCGCAATCCGCTTCGGCTCCCTGTTGGGGAGTGTATGCGGAATGATGATGATGCCCGAATGAGGCGCGCTCATTTGGTAGAAGGTGACGGTGAGCTTGATGTAATCGTCTCGATTCCGAGTTACGAAGACTCGACCAGAAGCTGAAGCGAACTCGAGCTGTGGAGCGTCGTCGAGGCCGCGTCGATCGATTTCGTGAACGCTCACCATATCGAGCCCGAGGCTGCGACCGACTTCCGCAACGACTGGGTTCACGTCCTCATCGAGCAGAAAGCTCAAGGCGGTGGAGCTATCGCTTCAGCGGCGATGTGAAGGGTAGTTCTTTGCGCACGCGTTCGGCAGTCCACAAGCGCTCGCGCTCGAGTCGGGCGTCGATTTCGGATGGGTAGAGTTCGTAGTATGCGAGCGCAGCCCGAAGTTGGGTTTCCTTCAACCAGCTGAAATCCTCGTGAATCTTCTCCGGATCTCGACCGCCGGCCTTCCAGGCGGCGACGACTTCCCAGACATCGATCCCCGTTCCCGCCACCACGGCGCGCCTTCCGGAAGGGCCGTCCGCGAATACCACCCCGGGAACTCGCCGCATCCGGATGGCTTCCGTTAGAAGCTCGTTCGTCATGGCCGACCAGGACTTGCCCCGCTCCTCGGCCTGCCGACGAATCTCGCTCTCCAGCTCATCCGGAACGCGAATTCCCCTCGTCTTGGCCGCCAATGAAGCGTAATCTCCTTTCAATGAGTTAGTGCACGTTGTGCACATATAGATACTATCTGGACCATCTCCAGGAGTCAAGTGTTAGCGAGCCGCCCACGTCATATCCGAGCATTCGTCTTCCGGGACTTTGCGACGTAGAGTGAGCGTTTACAGTAGCGATTGATGCGGACTCTCTTGCGCGTCGTGGGTGTGGTGTTCTTGGCCGCGTACCCGGTCGTTGTCTACTTCGGGATTACCCATTGGAATCTCGGAGCAGTCGCGGTCCTGTTGTCATTGATACTCATTCCAACGCTCTCGATACGCTACCGGAACCGAAGCGGCGAGCCTCTTGGGGCGGTTTTCGGGGTACCGCTCGCAGTCCTCGCGGTGTCGATCTTTGCGGCCTGGATAGACGACCGCCGCCTCATCCTCGCGTTGCCCGTCGTGGTCAACGCGGTTTTGCTCGTGTATTTCGCGGGCTCTCTTCGGGGGCCCATACCCGTGGTGGAGCGCCTCGCGCGACTCCAACAGCCGGAATTGTCACCTTCCGAAGTACGCTATTGCAGAAGCGTTACCTGGTTGTGGGTGTCGTTCTTCGTGGTCAATGGCCTCGTGGCGGGAGTTCTGGCCGTGACCGGGCCGCTAAGCCTTTGGGCCGTGTATACCGGGCCCATTTCGTACCTGCTCATCGGTTTCGTCTTCGCAGCGGAGTTCGTCGTTCGACGGGCGCGGTTCCAGCATTTCGGAAGCGGCCTTCACGACCGCATCCTGAAGTGGATTTGCCGGAAGCAGCGGCGCGCATTTACTCGAGCGAAGTAGCGGCGAGGGTAGTATGTTGCCGCCAATTCCGGGGTGGTGGTAACCTCTCCCGGCCTCGCAATGAACGTTCTGCTCGTACGCCCCATCCCCGGCAACGAGCGATTCGGACTAGGGCCGTTTTTTCGCATCGAGCCGCTGGGAATGGAGTACGTCGCCCGCGCGCTCATCAACCGGGGACACCAGGTGGACGTTCTCGATCTGCGGTTCACGCGATCGGTCGAGTTCCATCTCGAGCGCCAGCGCCCCCGAGTCGTTGGTATCGCTTGCATGCACGCCCTGGAAATCGACGACGTGCTCAGTCTCGCCGGTCGCATTCGCCGGATGGCGCCCGAGTCCTTCATCCTCATCGGCGGCCACGCCGCGGCGGCCTACCCGATGCCCTTCCGCGTTTCGGCGGTCGACGCAATCTGCGTCGACGACGGAGAGCGCGGCGTTCCCCTGTTGGTCGACGCGCTCGACAAGGGTCGCGGGTTGAGCTCCGTTCCCGGCTTCCTGATCCGAGACGGCGACGAGTTCATCGACACGGGCTCGCACCAGGAACCTTTCGATCTCGATGACGTCGCTCTTCCCTTGCGCGATCCCCTGGAGGGCCATAGAAAACAATACGTTTGCCTCCAATACCGGCCGATGTGGCTCATCGAGACCGCCAGGGGGTGCCCCTATCGTTGCTCTTTTTGCTCGGTGGCGCCGATGTTCGACCGCTCCGTTCGCGAGCGCTCGATCGACTCCGTGTGCCGGGATTTCGCTGCCGTAGGGCCAAACGTATTCGTCGCGGATGACTTGTTCTGGCACCACGAAGCCCGGTCGTTCGAGCTCGCGCGAGAGCTCGCCCGACGAGGAATCCGAAAGCGTTACCTCCTCGTCCAGAGCCGAGTCGACCTCGTGGCCAGACATCCATCGCTCCTGGAGGCTTGGCGCCAGGTAGCCGATCTATTCGACATATTCTTCGGGTTCGAGGCCGGCACCGACGAGGGATTGGCGACGTTGGTGAAGGACACGACCGTCGATCGCACCGAAGAGGCGTTGCGCGTGTGCCGAGAGCTCAAGTATGGGATCACCGGAAACTTCGTCATCGATCCCGATTGGGACGAGCTGGATTTCGAGCGCCTCTGGGCATTCGTCGACGAGAATCGGCTCTCGCGCGCCGGGTTTACGATATTGACGCCGCTCCCCGGAACGCCCTACTTCGAACAAATGCGGAGCCGCATTCGCGCGGAGAGCTGGTCCCAGTTCGACATGCATCATCTGCTTTGGGAGCCGAAGCTCGGGCCCCGGCGATTCTTCGAGCTCTACTGCGAGACCTGGCATCGATCGGTGCTGAACTTGCGGGGTGAGAAGAAGTGGTGGAAGTGGATCCGTCAAGCAAGAGCGAGGGACCTCCTGTTTCTCGCGAGTTTGATCCACCGGACCCAAAGTATGATGAAGCCCGAATCGTACCTGGCGGAGCATCGTCTCGCGGAGGCTCCCTTCGACGTCGCTGCGCCCCCCCTCTGTGAAGACCCCAGGGCCCTGCGCCTGGCGTGAAACCCTTCCGCAGCTCACCCCCTTATTGTCGACGGGTGGTCTGGTTGGGCCTTGCGTCTGCCGAGAGCGAATGCCATCGACGCGGCCGCCGTCAGAGCCAGGATCAGCACGGGTGAGAACTTCAAGTGCGCCTCGACGTTCTGTCTCACGCCCATGCCCACGGGGTGCAAGGTACCGGGCGCGTGGTAGTAACTGGAAACGCCCAGACCGTCCGTGACCGCGATGCCGTAGGCGACGAGGTGCGTCGTGGCGAACGCGATCATGAAGCCGATGAGAAGCATGTGCGGGTAGCCGTCGAAGCCCTGCGCGGACGCGCGATAGCCGTAGTACGTGGCCAACAACAGGCTCAGAAGCGAAAGGCTCGTGATCCACGATCCGACGGCGTACGGAACTCCGATCGTTCCCGCGACGAACCGCAGCACCGCCATCGCCGCCAGTAAGAAGAAGGCGTTTCGAAGATACGCGAGGTGGCGCGAGAGCAAGTACCCTAAGATAGTAACGCCGAGGATCGCTACCGTCATCGTGCCCATCACGCTCAGCTGGCCGATGACGTGCTCCAGGAGCCCCATTCCATGGGGCGTATAACCCGAGCCGGGCGAGTGGAAATAGCCCTGGATCCCGCTGACGCCTTCCACCGTTATCGCCAGTAGGATGAATCCATACATCGTGAAGGAGAGGAGGAGCGCAATCGGAATCAGCTGACGATAGCCTCCGAATCGAAGCGCGGCCGCGCGCTGGCCGTAGAGGATGGCAAGGAGGAACACCAGGATGGTGACGCTCGTCAGGTGGGTCGCTCGATCGTACGGAAGTCCCGAGACCCCTACCCCAAAGCGCACGAGCCCCATGGCGACAATGAGAACGAGACCCGTGCTCAGAAAGCGCACGTAGTCCCGGACGCTCCGACGGCTACCGAGAGCTCCGGGCGAGGCCACGGCGGAGATTCAACTCTGCTCGACCGGGTCCGTCAAGTGTTTCGTTGCGCGCGTCGGCGACCGCCGGGGACCAGAGGCGGGGCTCGCCGTTCGAGTCAGAGGGCCGTTCTCGCTCACCTTCAGCGCGACCGGCGCCGGATACAGGGGCAGCGGGACTTCCTTGTTGGGGTTCGCGTAGACGGCGTGCCGCCCTTGCGATCGATACCAGTCCGCCACCGTGGCGGTCTGATGGATCTTCTCGACGATCTGACGCCAGCCCACGCCGGTGTTGTATGCGCAAAACGAGATCTCCCCCATCTGGGTGGCGTAGGGGATGATGCACATTTCGGTGCGCCGAAAATCGTAGGTCCACAGGTCCTGAAACCACATTCCCGCGATGAACAGGATCAACCATTCGTCCGACTTGCGGTCGCCGTTGGCGCACGCACCCAGACGACCCCCGAGGGCGCCGCCGCTTTGCTTGTCGAACTTCTTGATCAGATCGATCAACCGAAACCCCTTCGGCGCCTCTCTAGGATCGTAGTTGCGGACTATGGACAGCGCGGTCTGAAGAATCGTCAACGCCTTGCCGCGCGCGGCGTCGGTAATGAGACGCGCGTCGTCGAGGATACGCTCGGCGTTGATGAACTGAGTCAAGGGCGCCCATTCTTTGGTCTTTTTGCTCACCATGAGAGCCGTTGCCACGCCGCAATTCGGATGACAACCGCATTTCATCGTTCCCCAGTCCGCACCCGGTCCATTCATCAGATCCGTCAGGTCGGAGATGGCTCCGGCCGCCGATAGCGGGAACCAATCGCGAAGGGGCTCCGTCACTCCCGTCTGGCGTTTCACGTCCTCGGCCAGATGCGACAGCGTGTACCGCTGTCGCGCTCGCGCCTCGTCGGATATAGCCTCGTCGCGTCCGGTGAAGGAAACGGGCTGGAACGCGATGAAGCTCACCTTGTCGCTGTTCTCGAGGGCGAAACGGATCACCGGGCCGACCTGGTCGTTGTTCACGGTGTTGACCAGGGTGACGACCAGGACCACGTCGATGCCCGCTTCGAACAGGTTCTCGATGGCGCGCAGCTTCACGTCGAACAGGTTCTTCACCTTCCGGTGCGAGTTCGCATCATTGCCCACTCCGTCGAACTGGAGATAGGCGAGCCGGAGCCCGGCCCTCTTGGCCTGGGAAGCAAAGCCCGGTTCTTGCGCGAAGCGAATTCCGTTGGTGGCGGCCTGGACGCTGTAATAGCCGAGCTTTTTGGCGTAGGCGATCGCGTCGAGAAAATGCGGCGAGAGCGTGGGCTCTCCGCCCGAGAATTGAACCGACATTTGCCGCTTGGGCTGGATGGTGATCGCGTTATCCAGAAGCTGGTAGACCTCTTCGCGCTCGAGCTCGTGAACGTAGCCGACCTGATTGGCGTCCATGAAACAGGGATCGCACATCATGTTGCAGCGGTTGGTGAGGTCGATCGTCAGCACCGAGCCACGGCCGAATTGAATCGAGGAGCTGCCATGATTCCGAAGTTTCGATGGCGCCAGGAAATCTCGCCCGGGAAAAAGCCGTTCGATCCGCGCGAGAAAATCCGGATTGATGGCGAGGACATCGGTGAACGTCCCGTGGATGGGGCACGACTTCTCCATGATGACCTTGCCGTCCCGCTCGAGAATCTGCGCCTTGATCTCTCCTATCTGCTTGTCGAGCAGGGACTTATAGTCCTGTTCGCCGGCCAGGATGCGGTTGCGCGTCGAAATGACACATTCGGGGCAAAGCGAGTCGGTTGTGCGCGGCCAACCGAGCGGAGGGCCGGACCGCTGCCAGCTCTTGAGGAGGGGCTCGGGCGCCCACGAAGGATGGAAGGACTTCCCGACGAGCCGTCGGTTCACCGACTGGAACAGCACCCAGCCGAGATTGGCCGCCCAACGAAGAACGAGCTCGAACGGGCTCCAATTGCTCATTGGCGAGGCCTCCTGATCGTCCAAACTACGTGAAGGTTAGCGCGAACACCGCCGCGTATTATCACCCAACGTCCAGACCGCGAGAAGCTTTTTTTCCTGATAGAAGAAATCAGATTAGTCAGGATTGCGCGGTCGAGAAGCCGCGACCACGGTGGAAGCGTATGGAACGAGAGCTAGCCGTCGCCGCGCGCGACCGCGACGTACTCGCTGAAGACGGTCCACGAAACCTGCCGCTGGACCCTCTCGAAACCGGCCTCACGGAGGGATTCGACCACCGCATCCGGCGGCACGCACTCATCGATGGTGTCCCAGTAGTACTTCATCAGCGTTCGGGCTTCGGTACCGCCCGGACCGAGCTGCGCGATGAAAGGCACGATCCTCTTCAGATACAGGCGCGTGAGTCCGTATCGCCAACCGGAGTCAGGGGGCCGCGTAAGCTCGAGAATGACGAGTCGTCCCCCAGGTCTCAGAACCCGGTGGTACTCCCGAAACGTAGTCTTGAGGTCCGCCACGTGCCGTAGCGCGTACCCCATCGACAGGAAGTCGAAGGAGTGCGCCGCGATCGGCAGCTGCTCGGCTACCGCTCGAACGAGCGAGATGCCGATGGGACGCGCTTCCCGCAGCATACCGAGGCTCGCGTCGAGACCCGTGACCGAGGCGAGGCCATCGGTGAGGCTCAGCGCGGCCTGAGCCGTGAGACCCGTTCCCACCGCGACGTCGAGAACCCTCATGCCCGCCGTCAACCCGGCTCGCTCCAGAGCTTCCCGGCGGTATCGGAGATCCGAGCCGAACGACATGACTCGATTGAGCCAGTTGTAGTGGTGCGCGGTGCGATCGAAGAGATCGATCACGAACTCCCGACGAGCATCGCCGGGCCCACGGCTTTGCCCGACGTCGCCGCCGGCTCGGGGTCGGTAGTAACCCTCGAGCGGTGGGTGAGGCGGTAGCGGCGACGAGCTCATCCCCTGAAGCGTATCACCGCAGGGTTGAAAATAACTCATGCCCAGGCTACAGTTCCAAACTCAGGCTTCGATTTGGTTGGGCAAAGCTGATCACTTTCATGTCAATCATTGACCGTGCGCTCGAAGGCCGTGTTGCTGTCGTGACCGGCGGAAGCCGCGGAATAGGCCGGGCGATAGCGATCGCGCTCGGAACCCAGGGCGCTTCGGTGGCGTTCAACTTTCTCCAGAATGTCTCGGCCGCAGGCGAAGTCGAGGCGAATCTCGCCGCGGTGGGACGCTGCTTCAGCCGGCAATGTGACGTCCGCGACGAAAGCCAGGTCGGCGCTTTTTTCGACGGCGTCGAGAAAGAGCTCGGACCGGTAGATATTCTCGTCAACAACGCCGGGCTCACCCACGACAGCCTGTTCGTGTTCATGGACAGCGCCAGCTGGAAAGAAGTTCTCTCGGTGCATTTGGACGGAGCCTTTCACTGCATTCGCCGCGTGGCGCGTGGAATGATGGTTCGTCGTTGGGGACGCATCATCAACATAGCCTCTCCGAGCGGAATGCGGGGAACCGCAGGACAGGCGAACTACTCCGCCGCCAAAGCGGGGCTCATCGGCCTCACGCGCTCGCTCGCGAGAGAGCTCGGGCCCCAGCGGGTGCTGGTCAACGCCGTGGCCCCGGGTCTCATCGAGACCGATATGACGAGTCAAATGAACGAGGGGGAGCGCGAAAAACTCCTCGCCCTGGTGTCACTTCGTAGAATGGGGAGCTCCGCCGAAGTGGCGTCCCTCGTGGCGTTTCTCGCCTCGGAGCAAGCAAGTTATATTACCGGGCAGGTCATCGGCGTAGACGGAGGATTATCCTGAATCATCGGTGCGGGATCGAGGAAGGTTCGGTGGATGACAACGGTTTGAAACGACAGGTCAAAAACTCTATCGTATCGTGCCTCCGCCTCCGTATTGCCCCCGAAGAGATCGCGGATGATCTCACTCTCTTTCGGACGGGCCTGGGACTGGACTCCATCGACGCGCTGGAGCTGGTGCTGGAGCTCGAACGAAAGTACGGGGTGGTGATCGCGGACGAGAACGAAGGCAGGCGGATCTTGCAGTCGGTCAACACTATCGTCGACGCAATCGAGGAGCGACGCGCCGCGGGTGAGGCGAGCAGGCCCTGACATTGGAGAACGCATTCACCGTCGACGTCGAGGAATGGTTTCACATCTGTGGTGTCGGGGGGAACTTCGGCGAGGAGAGCTGGACGAAACTCCCGAGTCGCGTCGTCGAGACCACGAAAAGACTTCTTGACCTCCTGGATGGGAGGCACGTCCAGGCGACATTCTTCGTGCTTGGCTGGGTTGCGGACCGCTATCCGCACCTCGTCTCCTGCATTCGCTCGGCGGGACACGAGGTCGCCTCGCACGGATACAGCCATCGGCGGGTCTATGAGCTTGGACCCGAAGCGTTCGAAAAGGATCTCGACCGCAGTCTAGCCGCGTTGTCGCGGGCGGGCGTGGACCCCGTTCTCGGGTATCGGGCTCCGGAGTGGTCGATCAACGACCGCTCTCTCTGGGCGCTCGAAATCCTGGCCCGCCGGGGGTTCCTCTTCGATTCGAGCATGACGCCCCTGCGGCTCATCGGCAACCCCTCCTACTCCGAGATTCCCCACTCCAAGATTACTCCCTCCGGCGAGATCGTCGAGTTTCCTCCGCTCGTCGGTCGCCATCTGGGGCAAAACTATCCGCTCGGTGGAGGGTGGGGATTGCGCATGCATTCGCCCCGGACGGTCCTTCGTCGGATTGAAGAGCGGAACAACATCGGCCTGCCGGTAGCTCTGTTCGTCCATCCCTGGGAGCTGGATCCCGATCCGCCACGGGTTCGCTTACCCCTCGGACACCGCTTCGCGCACTACTTTCGACTCGATGGCTTTGCCGAGAGACTCGATGAGATCCTTGCCGGCGTCGCGTTCGCACCGATGAGCGCGGTTTTGAGGCTCGAGCGCCCGGTGGCATGAGAGTTGGGACCGCAATCGCGCCTATCACTATCGTCCTGACCCTGCCGTTCGCCGCCGGAGCTCAACCCTCGATGCTCCGTGGCCTGGGCGTCGACGAGCGCCTCGACGAACCGTCCGCGTTCGAACGGGCGCGAGCGGCGGGCGCGAGCGGCTCACGCTCCCTTTTCGTGCAACTCTTCGTTCCCCGGAGTCTCGTCGAGACCCAACCGGGAGTTTACGCGTTCCACCTTCTCGACCAGCGGATGTCCGTCCTCGAAGGGGCAACCATACTGCTGGCGCTCGGAGGGATGCCGCGTACCGCGGAAGCGGGGGAGTCCTGGCGAAGCTACGTTCTCGCGGTGGCGGAACGGTACTCGAGCAAGGTTCGGGGGTTCGTCCTCGGGAGCCCGGATAGCAATGCCCCGCGGCCCCAGGTAGAGACCTACGCCTACTTGATAAAGCTCGCGGCGATTCAGGTACGTTCGATCCGGTCGGACGCGCTCCTGATCGAAGGGGATGGAAGGCCCCGGGAGCCCGACTGGGTCGAGTCTCTCTATCGGGAAGACGTAGCCCCGTACTTCGACGGGATGGCGGTCGCGACGGACGGGACGCTCTCCCGAGACCTCTTCGACCAGCGGCTCGGCGAGCTGAGGAAGACGCTGGAACGATACGATCCCTCGACCCAAATCATCGTTACCGGCGTCGCTCTGGGAGGCGACTCGGGCGAGGCCATCCGTCGTCTCCTCATCGACAGTTTCTCGAACCTCGCCGCCGGATCTGCGCTCACGACTTTCTCGGGAAACGAGGAGGCCATCCAAGGTGTTCTCGCCGTGGCCAGTCGCCTTTCGGGCATTCTCGTGAGTCGCGTCGTCGCGCTCGACGACCGAGGCCAGGCCGGGCTGGTCGTCGAAGCCGGCGGTCGCCCGGTCCTGGGGGTTCACCATCGTCTCCTCTTCAACGCGGACACCGGATCGACTCTTCTGGTGTATTGGGGGGAATCACCGGCGGTTTCCGAGCGGGTACTCGACATCGCGCTCCGATCCTTCGTACCCGAGGCCCCCACGCTTTCTGATCCCGGCGGCGCCGGTATGCTGCCGATTCAGGCGTTCGACTACGATGCGGACGCAGGCGTCACACGCGCCCGGGTACCGCTTCTCGCCCGACCTTTGATTTTGGAATATGCCGCGCCGGTCTCCGGCGCCACGGTCACCGCGAGCGCCGGACTCGAGGTGAGCGAGATCATCGCTCGCCACCAGCAGGCCGAGGCGCGGCAGGAGAACCTGCTGGTCAGCTATCACGCTTCGGTGAGGGACGAGATTCACTTCCGGCCCAGTCCCATCGATTCCTTCGACGTCATCATCGAAAGCCGATTCTACTCGGACCGAGAGGGCTCGGAGTGGGAGGAGCTGTCGTTTTCTCTGAACGGCGCTCGATGGGGCGCCGACCGGCCCGCTTTTCCGCTTCTTCAGCCCGAGAAGGTGCTTTCGCTTCCCCTCGATCTTCGGCTCGACCAGGACTATGAGTACCAGCTGACCGGCCGGGAAAAGCTCGTGGATCGCGACTGCTACGTCGTACGCTTCGAGCCGATTGAGGAGGGGCGCTCGCTTTACGCCGGAAGGGTCTGGATCGACAGCCAGAGCTTCGTCAAGCTGAAGGTCGAGGCCGTTCAAAAGCAGCTGTCGGCGCCCATCGTGTCGAATGCCGAAGTCTACAGCTACGAGCCGCACGCGGTCGTCGACGGCGCCCCCCTGTACCTTCTCACCCACCTCAGCAGCAAGCAGCTGGTGCTCATCGCCGGTCGCAATCTTCTGGTAGAGAAGGAAAGCCAGTTCTACGACTTCCAGGTCAACTCGCCCGATTTCGAGAATGCGAGGGATGCGGCGCGCGTAAGCGACCACATCATGCTCAGGGACACGGAGGACGGCCTCCGCTATTTCGTCAAGCGGGGAGGCAAGCGCGAAGTCTCGGACGAGCTCACGCGCTCCGCCAAGGCCCTGGCCATGGGCACGACGGTCGACCCTTCGTTCGACTTCCCGCTTCCCATCTTCGGTCTCAACTACCTGGACTTCGACTTCCTCGACAGCAACGCGCAGTTCGCGCTCCTGTTCGGCGGCATTTTCGCGCTGGGGAATATCCAGAAGTCGGATCTCCTGGGTGGCTCGTTCGACGCGAGCCTGGATTTCTTCGGGATCGGGATCCATAGCAACGACGTCGTCTTCGACCAGGATGGCAAGATCGACGAAGAGTCCTTGACAACGCTGCCCGCGTCGTTCGGGATCAACCTCGGCTGGCAGGCTACCGATTTTCAGAAGGTGACGGCTCGATACGACCTTCGATACGATCACTACGGGCGGGTCGAAACAACTCCCGAGGACTTCATCACTCCCACGAGCACCTTCACCAACGGCGTCACCCTGGGGTACGAGCTACGGAAGCGAGGATACTCCCTCCTCGGGTCGGGGTCGTACGCCCGCCGCGCCGATTGGGAGCCGTGGGGCGACGTTTCCAGCTTCGATCCGGAGACCCAGAGCTATTGGCGGTATCGCTTCGTGCTGGGGAAGGATTTCTTCTTCAAGACGTTTCACAAGCTTCACGTCGATGCCGGCTACTTTGGAGGCGAGCGGCTCGACCGCTTCACCAAGTACCAGTTCGGCTTGTTCGACGAGACCCGGGTGCGCGGCGTCCCCTCCACCGCCGTACGGTTCGCCGAGCTGGTCCTCGCCCGAGCCTCCTATTCGTTCAACGTTTTCGATCAGTTCCGATTCGAACTGTTCTATGATCGGGGATGGGGTGACGATCCCGGGCAGGGGCTCGAGCGCGTCGGCTTTTCCGGCCTTGGCGTCGGCCTGAACCTGCGCGGCCCACGTCACACCATCATCCGCGTCGATGTGGGAAAAGGATTCCTCCCCGAGGCGTTGCAAGGGGCGGGCACCGTCGTTATGCAGTTTCTGATACTGAAGCCGCTATGACCACCGCGGATTCTGGGCCAGGTCGCTACCTCAAAGCCGACCTTCACGTACACTCGTATCACTCCGGCTATTCGACCAGCCTCCCGCTATTTCGCTCGCGCGATTCCTATTCAGACCCGGAAGAGATCTATCGCCTCGCCAAAGCGCGCGGGATGGACCTCGTCACCATCACCGACCACGACAGTATCGACGGCTGCCTAGAGCTCCTGGACCGCCATCCGGACAGAGAAGACTTCATCGTCGGCGAGGAGATCGAGTGCGTGCTGCCAGACGGAGACCTGACGATTCACGTGGGCGCTCTGGGGATCGACGAGCGCATCCATAACGAGATTCAGCCCCTTCGCGACAACGTGTACGACGTAGCCGCGTTCCTGCGGGCGGAGCGCATCCCGTTCTGCCTCAATCACCCGTTCATGTACTATCACGAACGGGTCGATCTGTCATGTTACGTTACGAACGTGCTGCGTCATTTTTCCGCCATGGAAGCGCGCAATGGGACGATGCTCTCCGCTCAGAACGACCTCGTCGAGCGGATTCTCGACGATGCGGGCCGATGGGGAAACTGCCTTGCCCGCTTTGGCGGAAGCGACGCCCACATCCTGAGACGCGTAGGTACTACCTATACCGAGGCGCCGGCTTCATCGCGTGAGGAGTTTCTCGAGAGTCTGAGGCAAGGTCGAAGTCGAGTCGGTGGCCGACACGGGAGCACGTCGGTGCTGGCCGGCGAAATCTACAGCGTGATCTTCAACTACTGGGCCAGCCTTCTCGGCCTTCGAAGAGGCGACCTCCTGGGTTACGATCGGCTCCGGGACATCGGGCTCTCCGCGGTGTCCCTGCCCTTTCAGTTCATTCCGTTTCTCGTCGCGGCGGCGAAGAAAACCGCGGAGTCACGCCGCCTCGCGCGGCTCGCCCGGCGATGGCTCGCCTACGTGGAAGCGGACCTCCCGCGCGACGCGGCGCTTTCCTTCGATACGACGGTTCGATGACCACCACGGAGCGCCGAGTCGCCGTCACCGGGATCGGCCTCCTCTGTTCTCTGGGAACGAATCGCGAGGAAGTCTGGAAGGGCCTGGTCGAGGGGCGCTGCGGCATCGGCCCGCTGAGTCTCTTCGAGGCCGAGGGCTATCACAGCCGCCTGGTCGCGGAGATCCCCGACTACCACTCCGAGCGACGTTTCACGGCTCTCGAGAGGCGCCGCCTATCGCGCAGCGACCAGATCGCGGTCTTGGCCACCGACGAGGCTCTCCAGGACTCCGGAGTCCTCGAGGACCCGATCGACCGCTCCCGGGTCGGCCTGTTCTTCGGTTCGGGGACGGGCGACATGCTTCGGAACGAGCAGTATTTCGCCGCCCTTCTCACGCGGGGCATCGAGCGGGCAAAGCCGTCCTACGTCTTCAACCATTTCACCAGCACCCCCGCAGACGCCGTGGCCGAACGCTACGACCTCCACGGGATGAAGGCCTGTCTGCTCTCGGCCTGCTCGTCGACAACGACCGCGATCGGCTACGCGGGCGACACCATCCTGGACGGTCGCCACGACGCCGTGATCTGTGGGGGGAGCGACGTGCTCTGCCGGCTGACGTTGAGCGGGTTCAACGCGCTTCGATTGGTGGCGCCCGAGCCCTGCAGGCCCTTCGACGTGAACCGCAACGGCTTGAATCTGGGCGAGGCGGGTGCGGTTCTGGTGCTCGAAGAGCTCGGGCGTGCCCGCCGTCGCGGCGCGACCATCTATGCCGAGCTCGCGGGGTACGGTCTCGCTTGCGAGGCCTTTCATCCCACGGCGCCCGAGCCCACCGGCGCCGCATTCGCGGCAATGCTGGAACGAGCGCTCACCGCCGCGCGGGCGGAGCGCGACTCCGTAGACCATGTCAACAGCCACGGTACAGCGACCATTCAGAACGACCGGGCGGAAGCGGCCGGCATCCGCAGAGTGTTCGGCGAGCGGAGTCGAACCATTCCCGTCAACGCCATCAAATCGATGGTGGGGCACTGTCTCGGAGCCGCGGGCGCCATCGAGGCCGCGGCTCTGGCGCTCACCATCTCCCGAGGCGTCGTGCCGCCCACGGTGCATCACGACCAGACCGACCCCGAGTGCGCTCTCGACATCGTCGCCAACGAGGCCCGCGAACTCCGCGTGCAGTGCGGTGTCTCCATCTCTCTGGCATTCGGGGGCAACGACGCCGCTCTGGTGATGCGGCGCTACTCGTGATCTGTTGGATTCAGATATCGGACGACTCTTGGACGTCGGAGCCCGATCGCGTGAGCTGCTCGAGAGCCCTGCGATCGACCTTGCCTCTCGCCGTAAGCGGCAGAGAGTCGAGCAGAATCAGGTCTCGAGGAATCTTGTGGGGAGATAATTTCTCCGCGCAATAGCTTCGAACCCGCGCCGGACTGAGCTCCCCCGAGCGCGGGACCACGAAAGCGACGAGTTTCTGCCCTCGGCGATCGCACGGCAGTCCCAAGACTTTCGCATCCGCGATTTCGGGCATCGCCAAAAGGACGCTCTCGGCTTCGTTGGGATCGACCTTGCGACCGGCCACGTTGACGAACGACGAGACCCGACCGGTGAGATACAGTCTGCCCCGTTCGTCGAGCCTGCCTAGGTCTCCGGTCAAGAAACCGTCGTCCAGAAACTCGGACACCTCGTCTCCTTCGGAAGCTTCGACGTAACCCCGCGCCACCGCGTTACCCCGCACGTAGATACGCTTCTGAGTCGAGGCGGAATCATCTTCCCGGAGCGTGACCTCGGTCTCGGGCATGGCTCTTCCGACGCTCAGGGGATCGCGGATCTGGTCTTCGTCATCGTAGGTGATCCCGCCGGTTTCACTGCTTCCATAGAAGGAATGAACCTTGACTCCCAGTTCCTCTTGGAACGAGGCGACGAGGGTCTCGTTGATCCGCGCTCCAGCGGTAACCAGGAGACGAAGCGAGGGCGGCAACCCGCACTCTCGAAGCTGAGCGAGGATCTGCTCGAAGAGGAACGGGACTCCGGGAAAGACCGAGATCCCGGTCGCCCGAGCGTCCTCGACAAGCTTACCTGGAAGAAAGAGGTCACGAAGCGCAACCGGCGTCCCCTGGATGAAAAGCGGGGCTACGAGATTTCCGAGACCGTAGGAGTGGGACAAAGGGATGACGCCGTAGCTGACGTCGTCTTCGCGAATCCCCATGGCCTCCACGATGTGCCGTCCGTCGTTCCATAGGTTCTCTTGGGAAACCAGCACCGCTCGCGGCGTGCCGACGGAGCCGGACGTGAGCTTGAGCAGCGAAGCATCCTCGTAAGACCCGGGGGGGTTTCTGTTCAGAGTCAACAAGCGCAGATCGCCCGGCAGCTCCTCGACGCCAAGTACCCCGCCGCCGGCCAAGTCCTCTCGCCAGCTCGGCGCGACCATCGCCGAGGCGCCGTAGCGCGAAGCAAGTTGCCCGGTTTCCATGGACGACGTCTGCGCGTCGAGCGACATTAGAACGTCGCCCCGGGCGAGGCAGGCCAGGAACAGGGCGAACCACGAAGGGCGGTTTCCCGCGAGTGACAACACACAGGACCCCTCAGCCACCCGCGCGCGGTCCAATATCGCCTTCGTCACTTGGAACTCGTGCGCGAGGTCGGCGAAGCTGAGTACCCGGCGTTCGGAGAGCGCGAAGATCGCGGGGTGGTCGGCACGGTCGGCCAGCAATCTTTCGAAGCCGGCAATGAACGGCCCATTCATTGGTAGATCCTATACCACCGCCGTCAGAACCGATCGTCACCAGACTCTTTCGAAATACGTTGTGGTACCATCGGCCTCGTGAAGAGAAACTCTTGCGACGTCGCCGTTATCGGTGGCGGCCCCGCAGGCGCCTCTACTGCCATCTACCTTCGTCAACGAGGCTACCAGACCACCATTCTCGAGAAGCAGCGTTTTCCCCGGTTCCACGTGGGCGAATCGCTTCTGCCACAGAACCTCATGTTGTTCGACGAGCTTGGGATTCACGATCAGATCAAGAAACGGGGCTATACGCAGAAGTTCGGGGCCGAGTTCACGAGCAAGTGCGGAGATCACGTCCGGAAGTTCTATTTTCGCGAAGCCCTGCTCCCAGCTGGATCCATGGCCTACCAGGTGCTCCGCTCTGATTTCGACCACCTCGTACTGAATCGCGCCCGTGAGGTTGGCGCCGACGTTCGTGAAAGGAGCACGGTGACCGAGGTCGTACCCAGGGCCGATGGCTACGACATTACCGTGCAGCCGGACGACGGTGACCCCTATCGGATCGGTGCCGGCCTTCTGGTCGACGCCAGCGGCCAGGAGACGTTTCTCTCGAGCCGCCTCAAGCTGAAGAGGGTGGACCCCCAGCATCACCGATTCGCCCTCTTCAGCCACTTCCGCGGCGTCGACCGCGATACCGGAGATGACGCGGGAAACATTCGAATCATTCCTTTCGGGGACGGCCACTGGTTCTGGGTCATTCCTCTCGCAAACGGCATCACCAGTGTCGGGGCGGTCGTCACCAAAGAGGTGATCCGACAACATCGCGACGACCTCAAGGGCTATTTCGACAGGACCATCGACGAAACCCACGCCTTGAAGCGCACGATGACCGGGGCCCAACAGGTCGAGCCGGTCCATGCGATTGCCGACTTCTCCTACGAATCCACGCGATTCGTCGGCGACCGTTTTCTCATCGTCGGCGACGCCGCCGCCTTTATCGACCCCGTTTTTTCTTCCGGGGTTCTCATGGCCATGAGCTCGGCGAAGGATGCAGCGAAGGCGATCCACTCCGCATTCCAGAACGACGATTTCAGCACGCGGGCGCTGCGCCCTTACGAGCGAGAGCACCGGAGGAAGGTCCACTCGATATTTCGGCTTATTCGAGCCTATTACCGTCCGGCGTTTCTCGATATGTTCATGAACCCGGTCGGCGCGCTCCAGCTCAAAGGGGCCGTGGCCACGATGATCGCCGGCAACTTCGATCGGCGGCTTCGACTGCGTTGGAGGCTGGAGCTCTTCTTCCTCATCGGATGGTTGCGAGGTCATATGCCGTCGAATCGCGCGATGAGCACCACCTGCTCTCACGGGTGCAGCCACCACCCGGCGGGAGCGTGACGGCCGAGGATCGTCTTCTCAAGGACGCGGCACGACGGTTCTCGCGGGCGGGCGTGGGGCCTTGGGTCTTTGCCAGCGTCAAGCTCCGCATCGATCCGGTTTACAAGGAAATCCTCAGGCAGGGGATGCTCCCACGTTCCGGGCGTATCATCGACCTCGGATGCGGGCAAGCGCTTACGCTTTCCGCGATTCGCTCGGCCCAGCGCCAATACCAGAAGCAAGATTTCCCGAGTACCTGGCAACCGCCGCCCCTCGACGTCGAATTGTTAGGGTTCGACGTCCGCGAGAGACAGGTATCCATCGCACGGAAGGCCCTTTCGGGAGAGGCTCACATCGAGGCCGCGGATCTTCGGACGGTCGAGCTTCCCCCTTGCACCGCGGCGGTCATCTTCGACGCTCTTCACTATATGGAGCCTCCCGATCAAGAGGCCCTTCTCGCGAAAGTTGGACGCGCGGTCGCGATCGGCGGGGCGATCGTCGTCCGGGAGGCAGACGCAAGCGGCAGGAGCGGTTTCGAAGCCGTCCGGTGGTCGGAAACGCTGCGCGCAACCTTTCGCGGCCGCTGGCGGCAGCGCTTTCACTATCGCAGCGCTTCTGACTGGGCGCAGCGGATCGCGAGCCTGGGATTCGAGACTCGCGTTCAAGAGATGGGAGGGCGGACTCCTTTCAAGAATGTCCTGGTGCACGGGGTTCGCCGTCCCTGGTGAGGGGAACGGGTCTATGTCTCCGCTAACGGCTGCGACTTCCAGAAAGGATAGAACTGATACCAGAGGTGCGGGTACTGTCGAATTCTCGCCGCCAGCCTATCCGCGATCGCCTGGGTGGCGCTCTGCAACGTGGCCTCGCGGTCGCCCCCTCGCGTCGCCCATACCGGCTCATCGAAGAGACATCGAAAGCGACCGTCGGGATGCCGGACGATCCAGGCGGGAAGCATGGGAGCGCCGCTGAGGTAGCTCATCAACGACGGCGTCTTCAAGAAGTGGGCCTCCCGGCCGCAGAATTCGACGGCGATGCGATCCCGTCCAAGATGACGGTCGAGCAGCATGGCGACGATGCGGTTCTCTGCCAGGCGTCGCCGTATCTGCAACGGCGTATCGATGTTCTGTCTCACTTCCAGGAGCTCGACGCCCAAGGAAGCCCTCATGTCTCTGCGGATGCGGTTCACGCCCTCGCTCGGCTCGGCCATGGCCACCATCGTCAGTGGGTAGCCCAACACCTTTCGCAGGATCACGGCGCCGAGCTCCCAGCTGCCGAAATGGGCAGCCACCAGGAGGATGCCCTTCCCCTCGGCCAGCAGGCGATCGAAGATCCCGCGATCCAGGTCGACGATTTTGCAAGCGAGTGCGTCGGGCGGAGTCGAGAGGCTCCGGATGAAGTCGATGGTGTCGTAGGCGTAACTGCGATAGGTCAGAACCGCAAGGGCTCCGAGCTGTCGTTCGTCGAGCTCGGGGAAGACCTGGCGCAGATTGTCGACGAGCGCCGAGGTCACACGACGCATCGTCTTCGACGCGAGCCACGTCCCCATCGTGCCGATACCGTAGCTTATACCCAGGGGCAAGCGGCTCACGCCATGATAGGTGGCGCTGAAAATGAGCCCGTTATTGAGGGCATGCTCCGCCCACCGCACTTTGCCAACCTGGTCGAGCTCGCGAGCGCGTTGGGAGGGCGGGGGGGTCATGATCCTTCGTCTCCGACTCCGGCGGCTCGACGTCAGGCGCGGCAGAAAAAGCGATAGCGCATCGTCAACATGCAGATCCGGAAAACGTCCCGGATGGGCCTCATCTTACTCCTCGCTCCACGATAGGTGCTCGCCACTGCCACGCGCTCGATCTTCGCGCCGCGCCTGACGAGCTTCACCAATATCTCGGCCTCGATCTCATATCGTCGCGCCGTCAGAGTCAAAGGCCTCAGGAGGTCGCTTCGGATCAAGCGGAACCCGCTCTGGCTGTCGCGGATGGGTGTGCCCGTCAACTTGGACATGACTCGACTCCCGATGGTGTTGGCATAGTAACGGGATCTCGGCATGCTCTCTTTGTTGAAAACCCTCTCCGCCAGGACGAAGTCTCCCACGCCGTCCCTGGCTTTCTCGATGAGCAGCCCGATGTCGGAGGGGTTGTGCTGCAAGTCCGCATCGATGAAGAGCACGTGGGTGAAGTCTTGCCCAAGAACGAAGGAGAGCCCGGTGCGAACGGCGACTCCTTTGCCTTCGTTCGCTCGATGACGAATCACTCGAGCGCCAGCCCGCTCTGCCACCGCGGCCGTCTGGTCCTGGGAGCCGTCGTCGACGACCACGACGTCTTCTAGAAACCGCCGCGCACCCTGAAGGACGTCGACGATCGTCGACTCTTCGTTGAACGCGGCTACCAATCCGCAGATTCTCAACTTCTTCGTTCTCCCAGGAGGGCAGGCAAGACCAGAAGCGACGCCAAGGCTGCGAACATGACGTTGGTGGCCACCACCACGCCGAGTCTTGCGAGCGGCCGATAGCTGCAAAACGCCAACGTCCCGAAGCCGATCATCGTGGTCACCGCGGCG
>Ga0209002_10001023_pt1 | contig 22428 bp, 24 predicted proteins | sample Rifsed16ft2_FD_184010 | JGI IMG/M metagenome (GOLD analysis project Ga0209002, IMG submission 184010) | Soil microbial communities from Rifle, Colorado, USA - sediment 16ft 2 (version 2) | ecosystem: Environmental > Terrestrial > Deep subsurface > Rock core/Sediment | place: Rifle, Colorado... | reverse complement strand
GCGTTCGGCGGCGGCGGTCGCGGTGCCTCGAGTCAGGGCACCAGCGTGATGATGAACGCGCAGATCCAGTACCGGCGCAACGACGGGTCCCTAGCCTGGGGGACTCTGAATGCGATGGTGCGCAGGGCTCCAACCGGCGAGTCCCAGATTGTGACCGCCATCCAGGACACCACGGAACGCAAACAGGCGGAGGCCCAGCGGGACCGCCTGTTCAACTATTCCCTGGACATGCTCTGCATCGCGGGCTTCGACGGCTACTTCAAGCAGTTGAATCCCGCGTGGGAGAAGGCCCTCGGATGGACGAACGAAGAGCTCATGTCGAAGCCCTATCTGGACTTCGTCCATCCCGAAGATCGCCAGCCTACGATCGACGCAGCCGGAGGCCTGGCGGAAGGCACGACCGTCATCACCTTCGAGAACCGTTATCGCTGCAAGGACGGATCCTACAGGTGGATCTCGTGGAACTCCTATCCGCTTATGGAGGAAAAGCTGATTTTCGCGGCCGCCCGCGACATCACGGAACGCAACAATGCGGAAGAGCAAATCGCGCGGCAGGCGAAAGAGCTGACCCGCTCCAACGCCGAGCTGGAGCAGTTTGCCTACGTGGCTTCCCACGATCTCCAGGAGCCGCTGCGCATGGTCGCGAGCTACACGGAACTCATTGCCAAGCGTTACAAGGGAAAGCTGGACGCTGAGGCAGACGAGTTCATCTCCTACGCGGTGGACGGCGCGAACCGCATGCGGGCGCTGATTAACGATCTCCTCGTTTACTCCCGCATGGGGACTGGCGGAAAGGAGTTCGCCCCGACGAGCATGCAGACCGTCCTGGACGAAGCTCTCTCGAACCTCCAGGTGGCGATTCGAGAAAGTGGCGCGGAGATCACTCACAACGCCATGCCCACCGTGATGGCCGACGGCTCACAGCTCGTCCAGGTACTCCAAAACCTGATCGGAAACGCGATCACGTTCCGTCGGGAGAGCCCGCCGCGGGTCCACATTGCGGCGGAACGGAGGGGGGACGAGTGGGTTCTCTCTGTCCGCGACAATGGCATCGGAATCGATTCGAAGTATTTCCATCGCCTCTTCACGATGTTCCAGCGATTGCATGCCCGCAACGAATATCCAGGCACGGGAATCGGGCTCGCGATCGTCAAGAAAATCGTGGAACGCCACCTCGGCCGCGTATGGGTTGAATCGCAGCCGGGTCAGGGTTCCACCTTCTACTTCACGATTCCCGCGAAGGAGGTCTGATGAAGTGCTAGAGAAACCCGGCTACGTGCCCATTGAGATCCTGTTGGTGGAAGACAACCCTGGAGACGTCCGGTTGACGGTCGAAGCCCTCAAGGACGGCAAGGTGAGTAACCGGCTCAGCGTGGTGGGCGACGGCGTCGAAGCGATGGCCTTCCTCAGGAGGGAAGGGAGATTCGCGAATGCCCCCCGCCCCCACTTGATCCTGCTCGACCTGAACCTACCGAAGAAAGACGGCCGCGAGGTGCTGGCGGAGGTCAAGCAGGACCCCAATTTGAAGCGCATCCCCGTGGTCGTCCTGACGACCTCCCAAGCGGAGCAGGACATCCTGCGCAGTTATGAGCTTCATGCAAATGCATACATCACGAAGCCCGTGGACTTCGAGCACTTCATGGGCGTCGTGAAATCGGTGGAGGACTTCTGGCTCACAATCGTGAAGCTACCTCCGAGGTGATGATCGATATGGCAGGTCAACGAATCAGGATCTTGCTGGTGGAAGACAATCCGGGAGACACTCGGCTGGTCCGAGAAGCAGTGAGAGAGGCTGGCAGCGTGCTGTATGAACTATCCAATGTCGATCGCCTCGAGGAAGCTCTGAGTAGGCTGCGCACAGAACGATTCGATGTGGTCCTGTTGGATCTTGGCTTGCCCGACAGTCAGGGGCTCGACACGCTTTTGCGCGCGCGAAAGGAGCAGCCGGGCGTCACGATCGTGGTTCTCACCGGCCTCGACGACGAGTCCATCGCGATTAAAGCCCTCCAGAGCGGAGCTCAAGACTATCTGGTCAAGGGACAGATCGATGGGAGGCTACTCGTGAGGGCCACACGCTATGCGATTGAACGCACCCGCCGGGAACGCGCCGATGCGTTGCGAAAGAGCCAAAGCCAGCAGATGTGGAAGTCCCTCTACAAGATTCTCGGACCCGGATCCTCGGCGGTCTTGTACCGCGCAGGGACCGAAGCTGGGTTGAACACCTTTGACTTCGTTCATGAGCACTGGAACCCCAAGGACGAACAGGGATTCCTAGAGGCCCTGCAGGAGCACCTCAGCTACGCCGGTCTGTGCATTACACGGGAGTTCAGGATCGACCGGGAACCCTTTCGGGCGACCGTTCAAGTAGAACACAGCTTCGAACCCGGGCTCCACGAGGGCCCCGCAGATCAGCCGGTTTGTCACTTCCTGCGGGGCCTCATCTGTGGTATCGTGGGTCGATTGTCCGAAGAGCCGGATCTCGTGTGCGACGAGACCGCTTGCGAAGCCAGGGGGGATGCAGCGTGCGTGTTCAGCATCCATGGAATGTTCGCATGAAACCTCTGGCTGGGAATCCTCGGGGATGGTAACGTGTCCGCGTCTGCCACTCCCGGAATCAAAGAACGACTTGAATACACCTTGGAATTGACCCGTCGCACCAGCGGCTGCCGCTCCATCGCGGTTACGCGCCACGACGGACTGGTCATCGTCCACCGCCTCGAACCCGGGCACGATCCTCGTCTTGCGGCGGCCATGGCGGTGGTCGCCTATGGCAGCGCGTCTTCCACCGCCAAGGAGCTCGGTCAGGGCAAACTCGAACGGCTCGTGGCCGAATGTTCGGAGGGAAAAATCATCGTGCTGGGTGCGGGGCCCGACGCAGTTATCATCGGGCTGTACGAGAAAAATGTGAATCTTGGTCTCGCACTTCATGGACTTGCGCAGGCAGCAGGAGCAATTGAAAAGATCCTGTCGGAGCTAGCATAGGGAGTGGATGCCCGGAGTGCTATGTCTTCGAATCCATCGGTCCTGGAACGGAAGCTGATTGGAATTCTGAACGCGTTCGAAGGCGAGGTAGACGGCGTGCGAGGCTCGGCGGTTGCAGACCGGGAAGGCTTGCCCGTCGTCAGTGGGTTCCGCGAACCCTTCGATCTCACCGCTATGACAGGAATGAGCACGCTTGCGGTCGAGTCGGCCCAGAAGGTATTCGACTACATTGGGCTGAGGGGGCTGAGGACCATCGTGTTCGAGGGGGAGGATGCCAAGGTCCTGATCTACGACCTGGGCGGCGGCCAAGCGAGTTTCATCACGGTCGTCCGCCCCGACGCCAACATGGGCCTAGTCAAATTCCGGATGGCGCTCGCGGCGAGACGCCTCGAGGAAGAGCTTGGTTTCACCCGGCCTACCGGGCCCCATGTGGAAGAGATCTTCATCATGACCCAGACGGGTCTTCTCCTTTCCCACGCCTCCTTGTCTCCGGTCTTGTCGAAAGACCGGGACGTGTTCGCAGGGATGCTCATGATGGTGCAGGCCTTCGTCAAGGACTCCTTCGGGGGGAAAGGTGGGACCCTTGACGAGATGGAAATGGCCAATCTCAGCCTTCGTCTCGTGAGGGGCCGGTGGTGTGTGTTGGCCATCGTCGCCACCGCTCGGGTGAGCGAAGACTATATCGCGCACGCGAAGGAGGCGCTCGAGGAATTCGAAGATCGAAATCTCGCCTCCCTGAATCCCTGGAATGGAGATGTCGATTCCCTCCAAGGTACGAAAGGGCTGCTCGAAGAGATGCTTTCCCGCCGTCCCGGTTAGCCCGCGAAATCCGGAGAGTCTTGGCGTGCCGTTTCGTGTGTCGCGAAATCTTTCGGGACGAGTGACGGACACGAACCAAAATCGGTTCGAATACGGTCGAGTTCGCTCACTTCTAGTCTCTCCGCGGAATGTGGAGCCAATGAGCCCGGCTGCAATAGGAGTACCTTTTCAAGGGTTTGACCGAGATTTTTCGACGCAAGGCGTCGTCGTGAACGGGGGTAAATGACGAGTCGTTGCATGATACCCACTATCTCCGCTCGCTGCCATTCCTCCGAGGACCTTGTCCACTTGATTCGATGTGACTTGTTGCGTTCACTGCGTCTCACAACTCCATTGAAGTAGCTATTTCATGATTGCGGCTTCGACCGTCTCTCGCTTCTGCTATCTACTCCGGAGAGGCGGACCAGTCATTTCTCCTTAAATAGTCGGCAATGAACTTGAACTCAACTAGGACTAAAAACCTGCGTCCCCACTCCTTTTTCCGCACTCCCGCGCCTTGCTTCCGAGGGCGAAACCGTCGAGATCGACATTGCGGTGCGTTCAAGCCGTGGGAAGGCCATTAGCACGTCGGGATGGCGAACGACTCCATCATCGGAAGATTCGCGCGCGTCGTTGTCGATCAAGGCACGGCTCCGCTTTCGAACGGCCTGAAGCTGGCCTGCCGAATCACGGGCCTCGCCGCGGAGGAAGCCGCACAGAAGAGACCTTCGCTGCGAGGCGAGATCGTCTCGAACGATGTCGACGGACCCTTGCATCCGAGCCTGCTCGAAGGATCTCTGATCATCTCGCCGGAGGACCCGAACGTCTCCGAGGCGATCCTCATGCAGGGCGGTTCCTTTCGCGCGAACCTTCGCCTGCTGTCCCTGGATGGCGATGTGATCGCACGAGGGCAGGGAGCGCTGCTTCGAATCTCGGAGGCAGTCCCGTACGAAAGTCTCTGTCCGGACTGTCAGGGTTGGAAGATCTGCGAGGATTGCGGAGGGACCGGCGGGGGCCCGAATGCCGTCTGCGCATACTGCCGCGGAACCGGCCAATGCACCCGCTGCGGCGGTGGAGGGTTCGTCACGGAATCCGAATGAGGGCCCGAATTCCGGTGCCATGCGCGACCCGCGATCATGACGGCCTCGTCCTCGTAACAACAGAATCTTTATCCCGCTCAAGACTCGTCGAGCGAGGCGGGAGACGGTCATGGCGACGAAGAAATGCCCCGTCTGCGACGTGCCCGTGAAGCTCGAGAACCTTGAGCGGCATGTCAGGAACCAGCATCCGCGCGCCGAGGTCGATCTCGAGACCCTCCTGTCCGAGGAGGAGGACCGCGCCCTCCGTGAGACGCGCACCTCCACGAGGCCAACGATGACCCGCAAGGGCCGACAGCTCGTCGTCGCCGCCACGATTGTGGTCGCCGCGATCCTCGTCATCGCGATCTTCTACCCTCGCGGGAGCGGTCCGAACGTCGGGCAGATCGCGCCGGACTTCACGCTTCCGACGTCGACCGTCGGCACGGTCACGCTGTCCGCGTACCGCGGCTCCGTGGTCCTCCTCGAATTCATGGACGTCGACTGTGTCTACTGCCAGGAGGAGGCCGGCGTTCTCCGACAGGTGTACACGAACTACAGCGCGAGCGTCCGCTTCCTGAGTGTCGACGTGAACTTCCTCGGCCAAGCGGACACGATGGAACGCATCGAGGCGTTCAAGTCGACCTACGGCACGACCTGGGTCTACGTCCTCGACACGACGGGGTCCGTCATGCCCCGATACGGGGTGACGGGCACGCCGACGACGTTCATCCTCGATGGCAGTGGCGTGATCCGCGAGATTTTCGTGGGTCGACCCGCTGGGGGGTACGCGAGCTACGCGTCCGCATTGGACGCGGCGTTGCAGGTGTGAGATGGCCACACCCCGGTTCTCACGTGGAGACCTGCTGGTCCTCGTGGCGGTCCTCGCAATCTTCGGAATCGTCGTCTCCGCGTACCTGGCGTGGCAGTGGTACGACGCGGCGAGCTCGACGTGGTGTGACCTCGGCGACTACTTCAGCTGCACGAAGGTCCGCGAGAGCCCCTTCTCCGCGGTCGCGGGCATTCCGGTGGCCATGGCGGGCGTGGCGGGGTTCGGGATGCTGTTCGGCTTGGCCGCCGTCGCGCTTCTGGGAATCGACCGCGTCGGCCCCGCATCGACGGTCACGTGGCTCTTCGGGTTCGCGCTCCTCGGCGGCCTGATCGGACTGGGCCTCACGATCGTCGAAGTCTTCGTCATCCAGACGATCTGCATCCTATGCGCGGTCGGGTTCGCGTTGGACCTCGCGATCCTCGCCATGGCGTTCGCATTGCGTCGGCCCGACCTGAACATGTAGGAAGTCTTTATGGAGGAGAAGCGGCTCCCGCGTGGGCGACCTCCATGGCCCTCGACCGGCGACGCCTATTCCAGGTCATCGCGATCCTCGCGGCCGGCTTCGCCTACGCCACGATCGTCGTCGGCGGGACCGTCCGATCGATGGGCGCGGGCCTCGCGTGCCCGGACTGGCCCCTATGCCATGGAGCCGTCGTCCCGAACGTGAGCGATCCCCACATCGCGGTCGAATATGCGCACCGCCTCGTCGCGGCGCTCACGAGCCTGTTCCTCTTCCTCTCGATGCTGTTCGCGCTCCTGTGGTTCCGGTCCGAGCTCCGGCTCGTCACGCTTTCCACGATGGGAGTCGCCGTGCTCGTGACGCAGGTGGCGATAGGCGCCCTGACGATCACGAGCCGATTGGACCCGCTCGTGGTCACGGCCCACCTTGCCCTCGGCACAGCGACGTTCGGATTCACGCTCATGCTGGCAATCGTTTCTCTCTGGCCGGCCGCTGCGGCGACCGTCGACCGGGTTCCTCCCGGGTGAGGATCACTCGACGATGAAGTGGATGATCGAGATCCCGATGAATCCCACAGTGGACCACGCGAGCCAACGGGGTCCGCCTGCCGACGCCGCCATCGGGAGGAATCCGCGAACGAGGAGGATGAATCCCAGACCGGCCTCGATCGCGCCGAACAGCATCGGGACCGCAAGGGATGCGAGGGCGCCCGTTCCCGCTATCGGGTCGAACAGGGCCGGCGGCACGTAGGCCCCGGGGACTGTCAGCAGTCCGGCGAACAGGAGACCGAAGGCCAGGCGCGGCCGCCAGCGCGCCGCAAGGGCCGGGAGGACCACCAGGGCTCCTTCCGCGAAGCGGTGGACGACCGTCGCGACGGTCGCCACGGGGTCGACGCGGTACCCCGGGCCCGCGACGCCGACGAAGCCGACGCCGATCACCAGGCCGTCCCCGAAACTGTGGAGCGCCAGGAACGCGACGGCGGCCCACAGGATCCGCTCGCTCTCCATCCGGATCAGCGGTCCTTCAAAAAGGGCCCAGCCGACGCCCGTACCGATCGCAAGGCCGACAACCGCCACGAGGGCCGACGACACGTCGTCCGCGAGGAGCGCGAGGAGCGGATGGTCGACGAGGACGAAGGCCATGGCGTGCGACAGGGCAAGGAACGCGATCACGCCGGCCAGAAGGCCCCAGGCCATGCCGCGGCGGCCCGGCTCGATGCTGCGGACGGCGTACAAGAGGAGCGCCGCGAACGGCATCACGCCGAACCCGACCGCAAGGATCCATAAGTCGGACAAGGCCCTCGCCTCACTTCATCCGCTTCGACGCGCGCACCGCGCGTACATGGTATACGGCCGCAAAGACGAGGACGAACCCGAGAGTCCCAATCATAATCGCGGGGACCAGCCCGATGGACGGACCCGGTTCGGGGGGCGCTCCCGCATCCTCGGAGACGAACATGAATCCGAACATGCCTCCTTGGAAGTGCCCGGGGACGCGGCACACGAACTCGTAACGGCCCGGCTCCGTGGGAGCGGTGAAATTAGCCCAGACGACCGTGTCGACGACCGCGGGGATGGCCACGTCTGTAAGGTTGTTGTCCACGAAGTAGCTGTCGATCTGCTGCGCATTCCAGGTGGTCGGCAGCTCCCGGTCCCTTTCCTTGCCGACCGTGAAGGTGTGGGGCGCGCTGTCTTTCTGAACGATGCGCAGATGAACGATGGTCCCAGGTGCCACCGTGAAGCGATCCGGCACGAATCGGAAGTTTTCCGTCGTCATGTTGACGAAGACTTCCCTTCGCTCCACGATCATGAAGCCGAACATGCCGCCCTGGAAGTGCCCGGGGACGCGGCACACGAACTCGTATCGTCCGGGCTCTGAAGGAGCCGTGAAGTTCGACCATACCACCGTGTCTACGACGCCTGGAATCGGTACGTCCGTGAAGTTGTTGTCCATCAGGTAGGTGTCGAGCTGCCGGGAGGTCCAATTCGTCGGGATGGTCCGGTCCTTCTCCCTCCCCACCGTGAAGCTGTGGGGCGCGGCGTCCTTCTGAACGATCCGCACATGGACCGTGGCGTTGGCGGGCACTCGGAACTGGTCCGGAACGAACTTGAAGCCGTCCGTGGTCATGTTGATGAACACGTCGATCTGGGACGTCGACACAGGGGGATCCGTCCGCAAGGATGCGCCAGATGGCCACAGGAAGGCGATGCTAGCGAAGAGGAGCATTGCGACGCATGCGACCGATACCGTCCTGGAAGTCGTGGCGATCCCTCGCAAGCCTAACAGCGGGTGGCGACGGGACGCGGACTCGCCGAGGCGAGGATGAGCGCCTTACGTCGACACCACATGCAGCGTCCCCAGCATCTGGTAATGAGCGACCCCGCAGAACTCCGCGCAGTGGATGTCGTAGTCGCCCGCCCGGAGCGGCTGGAACCAGTAGACGTTGTCGCGGCCCGGGATCGCGTCGACCTTCAGGTTGAAGGCGGGGAGGTAAAGCGAGTGGGCCACGTCGGCGGACCGAATCACGAGCTTTACGACCTGACCCACCTTCACGGTGAACTCCATGTTCGTGTGCACGTAGGACCCGTTCGGATACGTGACGTTGAACTCCCAGAACCACTGGTGGCCCGTCACCTCGACGATCACGTCCGGCTCTTGCGGGATTGTGTCCGTAATGCGAAGCGTCTGGAACGTAGCGATCCCGACGAGCAGGAGGATCAGCGCCGGGATGACGGTCCACAGGGTCTCGAGGCGCCGATCGTACGTCTTCGGGTTCGCCGGGCCATGCGAGTTTCCCTTCCGGGCTCGGAACTTGACCACCGCATACGTCAGGAGGACCATCACGAGGATGCCGATCCCGATCGCGGGGACCAGCACGAGCAGGAAGAGCTGGTTGATCGCCTCCTGGCCTGGAGACACGGCCGTCTCCGCGATAGCACTCGTCGTGGCGGTCAGGAGTGCGAGAAGGAGAAACGCCAGCCCCACCCAGGCACGTCGATGGAGGCCCGACATCGGCAGGCGAAAACCGCAGTCCTCTAAAGCGTTTGCGGTTTCCCGAAATCCGCGCGGCTTGGTTCGAGGCGCGATGCGAGCGACGATGGCCGCGCGTGCCCGGGACCGGACACGGTGGAAAGGTTTTTCTCCGCTGCCCGAGTACGGGGATTCAGCGGCCTCCGAAACGGGGGCCGCTCTCGGGGTTTCCTTCGATGGCGGGCGAGGTCGTCACGGGACATCGACCCCAGCACGGTCCCGTCGGCGTCATGCGCTGGCTCACGACGACGAACCACCACGACATCGGGATCCTCTACCTCGCGATGTCGTTCCTCTTCTTCCTCATCGGCGGCGTGCTCGCGCTCCTGATCCGCACGGAGCTCGCATATCCCGGCAGCACGATCGTGGACGCGGGCACATACTCGGAACTGTTCACGATGCACGGGACCACGATGGTCTTCCTCGTGGCAATCCCGATCCTCGCCGGCTTCGGGAACCTCATGGTCCCACCCCTCATCGGCGCGAAGGACATGGCCTTCCCGCGAATCAACGCCCTGAGCTTTTGGCTCCTCCCCCCCGCAGGCGTGATCATGTGGCTCGGGGCGGCGAACATCGGGTGGACCGGATACACGCCCCTGTCCGTCTACGAGAAGGGGATCGGGGTCGACATGTGGATCGTCGGCCTCCAGCTCATCGGCATCTCGTCCACAATGGGCGCAATCAACTTCCTCGTCACGATCCTGCGGCATCGGGCGCCGGGGATCACATTCAACAACATGTCCCTGTTCGTCTGGTCGATCCTCGTTACCGCCGGGATCACGCTCGTCGCCACCCCGGTCCTCGCGGCGGGGCTGTTCGTCCTCCTGCTCGATCGACACGGGATGACGGCATTCCTCTCGCCGACGGTCGGCGGGGATCCGATCATGTGGCAGCACCTCTTCTGGTTCTACTCCCATCCAGCCGTCTACATCATGATCCTGCCCGCAATGGGGATCATATCCGAGGTCATCCCGCGGATGTCCCACAAGCCAATCTTCGGGTACAAGGCGATCGCCTTGTCCACCGTGGCGATCGGGTTCCTGTCCTTCGGCGTGTGGGTCCACCACATGTTCACCACGGGACTCAGCATCACGGCCCGCCTGCCGTTCATGGTCCTGACCCTCGCGATCGCCGTGCCGAGCGGGATCAAGGTGTTCAACTGGATCGCGACCCTTTGGGGCGGGGCGATCGAACTCAAGGCGCCGATGCTCTTCGCGATCGGCTTCCTCGCGATGTTCGTGATCGGCGGGATCAACGGGGTGTTCCAGGCGCCGATCCCCCTGGACTACAGCCTCCAGGACACGTACTGGGTCGTCGCGCACCTGCACTACGTCCTCTTCGGCGGCACGATCCTCGGTGTCTTCGCGGGCTTCTACTTCTGGTTCCCGAGGATGAGCAGACGGATGTATTCGGAACGGCTCGCTCGATGGCACTTCGCCCTCTCGATGGTCGGGCTGAACCTCGTGTTCTTCACGATGCACTTCCTCGGCCTCGAGGGCATGCCGCGCCGCATTTTCGACTACCCGCCCTCCATGTGGACCCTGAACTGGCTCGCGACGATGGGCGCCTTCATCCTGGGCGCTGGGCAGCTCTTCTTCGTGGCGAACGTCGTGTGGACATTCGTCGCGGGGCCGGCGTCGGACATTGATCCCTGGGGAGAAATCCCGGCGCAAAAGCATGAGGCCCGCGTTCCCGGAGTGCCGGTGTACGCGATGCCAATCCACGGGATGCCGGACGGCGGGAGTCCCTCGGAGCCTACCGAGTCAGAGCGAGGGACTCGAGCTCCTTGAGGATTTCCTCGGCCAGGCGCGCGGCCGTGTCGTAATCCGCGGACTCGAACGCGGCCCGGGCCTGCTTGAGCGCCTTGCGGATCTCGCTCACGTTCCGGCCGGCGTCGCGCGCCCGCTTCGCGTTCTCGAGCGCGCGGGTCATCCGGTCGAGCGCCTCGGCGCGGGACACCTTCGGCTTCTCGTCACCCGGCTCATCCTCGAGCATCTCGTCGCGGAGTGGCTCGTGGGGCTGGGGCGCCGGAGGGGGCGCGGCCATCGGCGGCCTCGGAGGCCTCGGCTCGCTGCTCGGAGGTGGCGGAGGCGCGGACTTCTCTGGCTCCATGGCCATCTCGATGCCGCTCGCCTCAAGGGCGGCCGAGAGGTACTTTTCCGCCTCGAGGAGGCTCTTCTCCTTCACCGCCAGCTTCTCGCGCTCCGATGCAAGGCGGACGAGCTCCTCCTTCAACGTGTCCTGCAGCTCGACGAAGGACTCGTGCTGCTCGGCCGACTCCTTCTGCCGCGTGTGCATCTCCTCGCTGATCTTGATCATCTCGCGGTCGCGGTCCTCAAGGGCCCGCAGCCGGTCGTTCTGCAGCTTGATGAGCTCTTCCTCGCGCTTCGCGAGGTGCCGGTCCCGCTGTGCGAGACCTCGCTCCATCCCGGACAGGCGGTCGATCGTGTCGGCGAGGGCGCGCTCCCGCTGTGCGGATAGCTCCTCCCGCTCGACGAGCGCTTGGATCTTCGCCTCGGCCTCCCTCATGTGATCCATCATGTCGCCCTCGAGGCGCTTCACGCGCTCCTCCGAGTCCTTGATCACCTTCTCCCGCTCGTTCAACACGCGGGCCCACTCGGAGACGCGCTTCTCCTCCGCGCCGACTTTCTCGCGCTCCGCCTTCGCGGCGTTCATGTCGCGGTCGATCGTCGCGCGGGCGGCGTGGACCTGCTCCTTCTCCCTGGCGAACTCCTCCCGCTCGGCCTTCAGCCGTTCCGCCTGTCTGTTCAGGTCCGCGCGCTGGGCGTCGAGCTCCGCCTTGAGGGCGTCTAGCTCCTTCGCCCGGGCGTCCAGCAGGTTCCGGTTTTCCTTGAACTTCGTGGCCGACGCCTTGACTGCGTCCAGGAGGATCGGGGAGGGCTTTTCGCTCGCCATTCAGGTCACCGCCAACATCTGGCGTAACGCCGAAAGGGTGTGTTGCACTCTATATAAGGCGTCGGGCAAGGGAATCACTTGTGAGAACATAAGACCTGCGACGGGGCTCGCCAAGGCCGCAGAGCGCCCGACGGGCGAGACGCTCCCATCGACGCCACAGTTCCGGTTGTACGAACCGGCACCAGCAGTACGGCCCCCAGGCTCCGCCTCGCATCCGGATAGGAGGGACGAGAGTGGAGAGAGGGACGAGCCGAGGCATGGCAGTGACATTGGTGATTGCGATCATCGTTGCGGCCCTCGTGGCTGTGGGCGTCTCGTACGCGATGGCGCCGAGGCCTGCTGCTCACACGCCGCAGACCATCGAAGTTTACATGATCGCCGGGGACTTCGGGTACGACACGTTCCTGCCCGGGAGTCTTGTCGCTGGGTTGGGCGACACCTTGGTCCTCCATATCGTCAACACGGAGGACGAAGCACACGACTTCCACATCAACGCGTTCAACGTCCATGAAGACATCACGCCCCTGACGGGCAGCGTTACGAACGTGACGTTCGTCGCGAGCCAGACGGGGACGTTCGCCAACGTCTGCGAGATCCACACACCCGAGATGCGCGGCTACCTGACGGTCCTCGAGTGAGCGGGCCCTTCGCGGGCCCGGCCTTCCCCTATTTTCTCGGGCAGATGGAGGGCTTTGTCAAGGGCCGTCAGACAAACGAAAGACATTTATAGCTATATTGTCATACACCTGTCTGCGTCCCTCCATGGGAGGGTCGCACAAGAAGGGATGGACCATGCCGGCACTCAGACAAATCTCGTTCGAGGCCGCCAAGCAGATCGCGAGCGTGAAGGGCCTGCAACCGAGCAAGGTGAGGGGCACGACCACGCTGCGGTTCACGAAAGGCGACAGCAACAAGCTCCAGGTCATCACCTGGGACGAGTTCGAGAAGACCGCGACCGGCCGCAACCTCGCCGTGTACGAGAGCGGCGGCTGGATGAAGCTGATGCGCAAGCACTGATCGGTCTCGCGGCTCTTCCGGGAAGACCATGGTGGATCTGGCGTTCGGCGCCACCGCCATGGCCTCCATCTTCGCGATAGTGGACCCGCTGGGCGTGGTCCCCTTCTTTTCCGTCCTCACGGAAGACATGACGCCGGTGCAGAAGCAGCAGATCGTTTCGAAGGCCTGCCTCACCGCGACGATCACCCTTGGCATGTTCGCGATCTTCGGGCAGTGGATCTTTGCGGCGTTCGGGTTCACGATCCCCGCGTTCAAGATCGCGGGAGGCATCCTCCTGTTCGGCGTCGCGTTCGAGATGCTCCACGGCGAGCGCTCCCGCTCGCGGCTTACGGACAAGGAGCGTGAGGAGACCCTCGAGCGCGCGGACGAGGTGGCCGTCGTCCCCCTCGGCATCCCGCTCCTCGCAGGCCCCGGGGCCATCACGACCGTCATGATCTACATGACGCATCCCGTCGCGGACCCGGCGGACAAGTTTTTCATCTTCGCGGGCATCCTCGTCTCCACCCTGGCCGCCTTCTTCCTGCTCCACAATGCGGACCGGATCTTCCGGCGGCTCGGGAGGACGGGCACCCGCGCGGTCGGGCGGGTGATGGGACTCCTCTTGGCCGCGGTCGCGGTCCAGTTCATCATTGATGGCGTGTTCGACGTCGCGCGGATGAAAGGCCTGGTCGCATGACGCGAGGTCCCATGCCCTTTTATCCGGGGCCTCGCATGCCGTCCGCATGAGCGTCGAGGCGAAGGTCCTCGCGCGGATCCGGCCGTCCGCGGAGGAGGAAACGCGGATCCGGAAGGTGGTCCGCGAGCTCCTGGATCGCCTCACCGCGACGCTGAAGGAGAAAGGATGGGAAGCGAAGCCGTTCCTCGCGGGCTCTGTGGCCAAGGGCACGCACCTCACCGGACCCGAGATCGACATCTTCGTCGCGTTCCCGCCCGACCTCCCGCGCAAGGACCTCGAGACCCGGGGCCTCGCACTTGGGCAGCTGCTCGAACGAGGGACGCACCTCTACGCGGAACATCCGTACACCCGCGGGTGGTACAACGGTTCCGAGGTGGAGATCGTCCCGTGCTACCGGATCACGGACGCGACGCAGCGGATGAGTGCGGTGGACCGCACGCCGCTCCACGTGGACTACGTCCTGGGCCGCATCAAGGACGAGCAGGCGGACGAGATCCGCCTCCTGAAGGCATGGGCGGAGGGGATCGGGGTGTACGGCGCGGAGGCGAAGGTCCTCGGATTCAGCGGGTATCTGTGCGAGCTTCTCGTCCTGAAGTACGGGACGTTCCGCGGCGTGCTGGAGAGCAGCCTCGGCTGGCGACGCGGCCAGGTGATCGAGCTCGACCGGCTCGCGGGACGCGCGTTCACGGAGCCTCTCGGGGTCGTCGACCCCGTGGACCCGAACCGGAACGTGGCGAGCGCGGTCTCTGTGGAACAGCTCGCGACGTTCGTGCATGCCGCCCGCGAGTATCTGAGGGAAGCGAGCGAGCGGTTCTTCTTCCCGAAGCCGCTGAAGGGGCTGCCCATCACGAAACTGCGCGCGCTCGCGAAGAAGCGCGGCGCAGAGCTCCTCGCGGTCTCCATCCCGGCGCCCGGGGTGACGGAGGACGTGCTGTACCCGCAGCTCCGGAAAGCCCACCGCGCGCTGCTCGACCTCTTCGAGCGGAACGGGTTCCTCGTCTTCGATTCCCATTTCGACGTCGCGGGCATAGAGATTGTCTTCCTCTTCGAGTTCCAGGTTGCGGCCCTCCCAAGGGTCCAGCGCCATGGCGGGCCTCCCGTATGGGTGAAGAACGCGAAGGATTTCCTCGACAAGTGGGAAGGAAGCAAGAAGACCTTGGCCGGGCCCTTCGTCGACGGCGACCGTTGGGCCGTTGATGTGGCAAGGGAGGTCACGACGGCCGTCGGTGTCGTGAAGACGAAATGGCGAGAGCTGAGCCTCGGGAAGGATCTGGACAAGACCGCACGACGGTCGTTCCGGGCGTACGCGGGAGCTGCCGCTCTCCGGGCGGACTACGCAGAAGGCTGGACGCGCTTATTCGATAAGCGGTTCCCGTGGCTACGGTGAACGCATCAGGTCAATGAAATCTGGAAGGTTGACGCGACCTGACGCCCGGACGGATCCGCGGCAATGATGTCGATTCGAATCCGCGACTCTGAAATCGGCAACGGCACCACGACCACGTACGTCCCGCCGAGAAGCGACTCGGTCTCGTGGCCCTGGCACGGATTGTTGCCGGTGGCGAGCGTCGCGTTCGCATCGTATGCCGGTGCGGTAGAGGCCAGTGGGGTCACATGGACCCTGAGAGTCGCGATCCCAACGTTGTCGCTCGCGCGGAACAGGATGTAGAAACTGCTGTTCAAGGGGCCCAAGGTCGAAAAGCTGACAGACCCCGCAGATGGAGGAACGCATGCGAGTCCGCCGGCGAGTCCCGGGTGGTAAGGTGACACGGAGATCGCGTTGATCGTCGGATCCGCGAAGTCGCCGATGGGCGGGTTGAGCATGATGATCCAGAAGGCCAGCCAGCTGAAGAAGTAGATCATCCCATGGCCGAACCAATCTCGCCGTTTGAACGCGTTGATTCGGATACCGAACAAGGGGAGCATGAAGTACAGGCCGAAGCCCATCGCGAGGCCGCCGACGAACGCGAGCGGCGGGTAGACGGCGAACAGGAGGAACGAAACGCCCGCGCCCACGATCGCCCACACAATCGTCGCCACGGACGCACGCGCGGCCCCCATCTCCTGCCGCATGTAGCCCACCTCGTCGAACTCGGGCGCGACCCAGTCCGGGCTCTCCTCCTTCCGTTTCCGGCGGGCCATCGGGCGTCGGTAGATGAGGGCCCTTCAAAAACCTTCGCTCAGCGACCGATCGGATTCTATGGGACATCCGTCGGATCCCAATCGAAGTGGAGATCCTGATCCAATCCGTCCAAGGTCTTGACGGCCTCCGCGGGGAGCTCGAAGTTGAAGACATCCGCGTTCTCGCGGATCCGCTCCGCAACCACGGATTTCGGAATTGCCACGAAGGCGTTCTGCAGACTCCAACGAATCAGGACCTGCGCGGGCGACCGGCCGAGCTTCTCCGCGAGCGCGCCGATCGTCGGGTCCTTCAATCGTCGACCTCGCGTCAGCGGGCTGTACGCCTCCACCTGGACCCCGTGCCTGCGGCAGTACGCGACCGCCTCCCCTTGTCGGAGGAACGGACTGAGCTCGATCTGGTTCACCGCGGGGACGATCGCACTCTCGCGGGCGAGCCCCTCCAGATGATCGGCCATGAAGTTGCTCACGCCGATCGCCCTCGCCTTCCCGGATTCGAGCAGTTCCACCATGGCCCTCCACGTCTGGAGCCGCTTCCCCGGGACCGGCCAATGAATCAGATACAGGTCCAGGTAGTCCATGCGCAGCCGGCGGAGGCTCTCGCCGCACGCTCGAAGCGTGGACTCGTACCCCTGGTCTCCGTTGCGCACCTTCGACGTCACGAACAAGTCCTCGCGCGAAATCCCGCTCCCCCGGACCGCCGTTCCGACGTCCTTCTCGTTCCCGTACGCGCTCGCCGTGTCGATCAGCCGATACCCGATGCGAAGGGCCTCGCGAACGGCCGCGACACAGCGTTTCCCTTCCGCCCCGGCCGTGCCGAGACCCAGGACGGGCATCTTCACCCCGTTGTTCAGGACGATGCGGGAGTCGAGACGCAACGACATGTGAGACAGAAACTCGCACCGCGGAAATGAACCTGCCGGGACGAGAACCGGATCAGGGCTGCGCGCGGGAGTACGTGTACGCCCGGGCCCGCATCTCGTCCATCTCGATCGTGAACTGGCGAATCGTCACGAGCATCGCGCCCACCAGGAGACCGCCGACATATCCGAGCGGAGCACCCGTGAGGACCCGCATCAGGTTCGTCGACTCATAGCCGCCGACCGCGAACAGCTGCGTGAAGCCATCGATCGCCGTCGGGAGGAGTCCCACGATCACGATCAGGGCTCCCGCCCGCTCCGCGCCCAGCGATTGCAGGCGCCGCCGAATGAACATCGGGAAGGCGTTCAGCATGACCTGGCCCGTACTCGTCGACGGCCGCGCGAACATCACCGCCAGCACGCCGAGGTTCGCGAAGATGTACATCGAGGTCATCCGAGCGTCGATCGGCATCTGGTTTCCATTCAGCCAGAAGGAGCGGAACCAGAGCTGGTGGCATTGCGAATCGCCGAACGTGTAGACGATGCGGGCGTACAGGGGGAACGTCGCCCAGATGTCCCCGTGGTCCACAATGTTCGCCCCTCCAACCTGATAGGCGAAGGATCCCGGGGGCACGGTGTACGGTGCGATGAAGAGGGACGCGGTCCACACGAGGTTCAGCACAAGGAGGGCGAAAAGCGCCTTGCTCCACGTGAGCCGTTGCCAGATCGCGGAGGCCACGTCCCAAGGTACGGACGGGAACGGAATAAACCTTTCCCAGAGGGGCTGCCGCCCGCTCACATCGCGCGCTTGGCGGGGTTCTTGTCGAACGTGGTCTTGCAGCCCGGCGAGCAGAAATAGTACGTCTTGCCCTGGTACACGGAACTGCCCGCGGCCCGCTTCGGGTCCACCATCATCCCGCAGATCGGATCCTTCTCCATGATTCACCTCCTTGGGGTCCACCTATCTGGATTCGGACGGCCTCAGAGCGTCGGCTTGAAGCGGCGCAGGGTCATCGAGTTCATCACGACGGACACGGAGCTGAAGCCCATCGCCGCGCCCGCGAGGATGGGATTCAGCACGATCCCGATCCCCGCAAGGACGCCCGCCGCGAGGGGGATCAACGCCGTGTTGTAGAAGAACGCCCAGAACAGGTTCTGCTTGATCTTCTGGACCGTGCGTCGGCTCAGCTGGATGGACGCGACGACGTCCCGCAGGTCGTCCTTGATCAGGACGATGCCGCCGGCCTCCATGGCCACGTCCGTGCCGCTCCCGAGGGCGATCCCGACGTCGCTCTGCGCCAACGCGGGCGCGTCGTTGATCCCGTCGCCGACCATCGCGACGACCTTGCCTTGGATCTGGAGCTCCTTGATCTTCTCCGCCTTCTGACCCGGGAGGACTTCCGCAATCGTTCGGTCGACCCCCGCCTGGCGGGCGATCGCCTCCGCCGTGCGGCGGTTGTCCCCCGTGAGCATGAGGACCTCGATACCCATCGCCTTCAGGGCGCGCACCGCGTCGACGGAGTGGTCCTTGAGGGTGTCGGCCACGGCGATCACGCCAGCGAGCTTCCCGTCCACGGCCAGGATCATCGCGGTCTTCCCTTCGCCTTCCATTCCTTGGAGGACCAACTCAGCCGTGTCGACCGGGATGCCCGCGCTCGACATGAGCTTCCGGTTGCCGAGCAGGATCGCGCGCCCGCCGATCCGCGCTCGGATCCCGTGGCCCGGGATCGCTTCGAACTCCCGCGGGTCCTCGAGGGCGGGACTCCTCTCGGTCGCCGCGCGCACGACCGCCTCGCCGAGCGGATGTTCGGAGCCTTTCTCGGCGGAACCCGCGAGGTGCAGGATCTCCGCCTCAGAGAAGGGACCGAGCGGGGCCACGTCCGTCACGGACGGCTTGCCCTTCGTCAGGGTGCCGGTCTTGTCGAACACGACCGTCGTGAGCTTGTGGGCCTTCTCCAAGTACTCGCCGCCCTTGATCAGGAGGCCGTTCTCGGCCCCTTTCCCCGTGCCGACCATGATCGCCGCGGGCGTCGCGATGCCCATGGCGCACGGGCACGCGATGATGAGGACCGCGATGAAGAAGACGAGGGAATGGCCGATCGACTGCCCGAGCGGGATGAACCACCAGAAGAAGGTGAACGTCGCGATGGCCACGACCGCAGGGACGAAGACCGAGGAGACGCGGTCCACGAGCTTCTGGATCGGCGCGCGGGCCACCTGGGCGTCCTCGACGAGCTTGATGATCTGGTTCAGCGTCGTGTCCGCCCCGACGCGGGTCGCCTTGATCTTCAGAAGGCCGGTCTTGTTGATCGTCGCACCGATCGCCGTGTCGCCGATCTCCTTGTCGACCGGGATCGATTCGCCGGTGACCATCGATTCGTCGATCGCGGAGAATCCCTCGACGATGACCCCGTCCACGGGCACCCGTTCGCCCGGACGTACGACGAACAGGTCATCCACCTGGACGAGTTCGATCGGGATCTCCTCCTCGCGTCCGTTGCGCACGACGCGCGCGGTGCGGGGCGCGAGATCCATGAGCTTCCGAATCGCATCGCTCGCCCGGCCCTTCGCGATCTCCTCGAAGTACTTCCCGAGGAGGATGAGGCCGATGATCACTGCCGCGGTGTCGTAGTACGTCCCCTTGTCCGCGAGGACGAAGCCGAGGAGAGGAAGGAACGTCACGACCGCGCTGTACCCCCACGCGGCCGTCGTGCCGATCGCGATGAGCACGTCCATGTTCGCGCTCCGATTCCGGAACGCGTCCCACGTGCCGCGGTAGAACCGCCACCCGGCGACGAACTGGACCGGCGTCGCGAGGATGAAGAAGACGAGGTTCACGGCCTCGTCGAGACCCATGAGCCACCACCCGAGCCCCTGACCGAACGTCACGACGAACATCGGGAGCCCGACCCCCAGGCTGAAGGCGATGAGCCGCTTGAGCCGCGCCATCTCCTTCTCCGGCGCCGTGAAGGTCTCGAGGCACGTCTCCGAGCAGAAGTAGGACTTCCGGCCGCGGACGACCGCGGTCAGCGTGGACATCGTCTCGTCCACGTACATGCCGCACACGGGATCCGTCGCCATGGTCTCGTCACGTCTCGCCCGAGGACGAGACGACCCATCCTCCTTGTTGGTTCTGCTTAACGATTGTAAAGCGCACCTTATGGCGTTGTGCCCCTCTCAGCGGTACATCTCCGAAGGGATCGGCTCGCCCTTGACCACGGGCTTCGCCTGATGCTTGAGACGCTGAAGGTGCTCCTCGAGGCCGCGGGCCTGCTCCTGCAATGGCGCGAGGTCGATGCTGATTTCCGGGAGGAGCGTGTCGAGCGCGCGCACGAGCGCGACACCCGCGCGGGCGTCCGGCATGTCCGCGCGGGCTTCCGCAAGGAGCGCGATCACGTCCGTGTTGCGCCAGCGACCTTCGTTCAAGAGAACGCCAGTGACGCCCGTGATCATCCCCGTCTCGAGCTGGGGGATCCCTCGCTTGTCCAGCTCGGCACGCGCGCGGTCCGTGCTGCCGACGCCCCAGACGGGGGGCTCTTCCGCGGCGGGCGTGCCCTCCTCGGTCGGAAGGCCCTCGAGCGGGATGATCTGGCGGCAGCCGTGCTCGTGCGCCCACCGCATCAGGGCATAGGCCAGGGGCCGATGAGTCGCCATGGGGAGCGGCATCTCGCAGATGAAGACGGCGAGCCGCGGGTCCTTCGACGCGTACACCCGGGCGGGGAACTTCGGCTTCTTCGCGTAGACCATCGAGAGCGAGGGGAAGTCCGGCGACTCGAGGGCGCACACCTGGTCGACCTTCAGCATCGTGATCAAGTACGTCGCGGTGATCGTGCTCACGAGGCCCACGCTCGGGAAGGCCGCGACGACGGTCCCGCCTTTCATGTCGATGTCCTTGAACGTCCGCAGCTCGACGTCGGCCAAGGGATTCCTCCGCACCGCGATGCGGTCTCTCGACTAAGTAAATTTGGCTCGTGTCGCGGACGTGCCCGCCATCCCCCGGACCGATGCGATTTTCTAGCGATTGTATATATAGCCGGTACCCGAAGGCCAAGTCGAGGCACAACCTCGAACCGGGTCGGGACGGAACGGTGGGAGCGATGATCCATTCCTCGGAGTCGACCACGTCGCGTCGGGCGATCGCCGCAGGGCTCCTCCTCGTGATCTCGACCGCGATGATCAGCGGCGTCTCGACGTTCGTGAACTTCTGGGCCGTGCAGGGTTCGAATTCCGACGCGTTCATCACGGCGCGCAACCTCATCGTGGCGGCGCTCCTCGTGCCGATGGCCCTCCTCGCTCGGAGGGAGGTCCGCGTGCGCCTGCGCCGGGTGGACTGGGCGCGACTCGCGACGATCGGACTCGTTGGCGGCGCGATCCCCTTCGTCCTCTTCTTCCGCGGCCTCCAGATGGCGGGCTCCTCGGGCGCGGCCACCGCGACGTTCGGCTATCGCACCCTGTTCGTCATGGCGACGATCCTTGGCGTCGTGTTCCTGAGGGAGCGGTTCTCGTCGCGGATCGTCCTCGCCGCAGGCCTCCTCCTCGGGGGCAACGCGCTCCTCCTGTCGATGACCGCCCCCGTGTGGTCGGACGGCACGCTGTTCGTCCTCGCGGCCACGGGCCTGTGGGCGGGCGAGTACACCCTTTCCAAGCGGACCTTGCGGGACCTGCCCTCGTCCACGGTGGCCCTCGGCCGGATGGGCTTCGGAGGCATCTTCCTCGCGGCCTACCTCGTCGTCTCCGGTCAAGCGGCCGCTGCGATCGGCCTTAGCCCGGCACAGTGGGCGTGGATCGGCCTCAGCGCGTTCCTCCTGTTCGGATTCGTGACCACGTGGTATGCGGGCCTCCGGACGGTCCCGCTGTCCACCGCCACCTCCGTCCTCGTCCTCGCCTTCCCGATCACGTGGGCCCTGGGCGCCTTGGCGGGCCGCACGCCCGTCGGGATCGCGCAGGCGGCCGGCGCCACGGTCGTCGGAGTGGGCGCCGTCGTGGCGATCGGGGCCGCCTCCCTCCGGGAGACGTGGGACTTCGTCCTCGTCACGGCCCGAGCGAAACTCGCGAAGGTCGCGGGGCGATGAACGGAGTCCAGCTCGGAGCGCGATTCAGTATCGCGACGAACCGCTTGCGGTTCTGCGGTCCCGACGAGGCCGAGCCCTTGCTGTTCCGCGCGATCGTCGAGGGCCGGGACATCCAGGCCGCCGGAGGGGCCCTCCTGAAGTTCGAGGCGCTCGAGCCCTATCTGACCGCCATCGCGGAGAAGAACGGTCGGAACCCGCTCGATCACGAAGTGGCCGAGGCGTACTGGATCGGCAACGAGCTCTTGGACGACTTCACCCGTGACGACTTCCGGCGGCTCCTCGAGCGCCTGCGTCGGAAGGGACTTCCCGGTCCGGTCGCCCGCACGCTCGCGGACCATCTGCCCAAGCGGCCGATCCCGCATCACATGTTCCACGTGGCCTACGTGGGCGTGGGCTCCGTCACGGGGCATGTGGAAACGACACTCGACAACATGGACAAGTGCCGGCCCTCCTGGGCCCGAGTGGTCCGCGCCGACGGCGCGAACCTCTATGTCGAGCGTCCGGGACTCGCCCTCGAGGCCGGGCGGCTCGCGATCGGGCTGACGCGTGCGCACAAGTTCCCGTTCGACC
>Ga0209002_10001022_pt1 | contig 22439 bp, 18 predicted proteins | sample Rifsed16ft2_FD_184010 | JGI IMG/M metagenome (GOLD analysis project Ga0209002, IMG submission 184010) | Soil microbial communities from Rifle, Colorado, USA - sediment 16ft 2 (version 2) | ecosystem: Environmental > Terrestrial > Deep subsurface > Rock core/Sediment | place: Rifle, Colorado... | reverse complement strand
ACGGTGCTGCCATTCTGCCCGCGGCTCTCCGTGGATAGGGACGACCTGCCCGAACACCTTCAGCTCGCGGAGGAACGCCCCGGTCCCGCATCCCCGGAGGCGGGCGTAGCCGACCAACGTCTCGTCCCCGAGTTCGTAGGATAGGAACACCTCCCGGCCTCCCGAAGCCCCGTACTCTTGGCGGCGCAATTCCATCCGCTCGTCTTCGAACACCCGTTTCCTGAGCCCGACCTCGCGGCAGCGGATGCACCTGCACCGCAGGCTTTCCGTCTCCAGCCGCGCCCGGGCGAGTTCGCGCACGTTCCCCACCGCCAAACCGGCGGCGACCTCCTGCACCCCGATCTCCCTCTGGATCCGCTGGATGCGCACCCATGGCGGCGTAAGCGCCTTCACTGCCGCCAAGAGGTCGACCACTTCGTCTGTCGTCATCGGATCGTACTCCCCGCGCCGCCAGAGCGCGTAGAGGCCCGTCCCCGGGAGCACCAGGGTCGGGTAGATCTTCACCATGTCCGGCCGGAACGCGTCCTCCTCGTAGATCATCCGGAAGGAATCCAGGTCCCTTGACGCGTCCGAGCCGGGCAGGCCGGGCATCATGTGGTAGCACACCTTGAGCCCCGCGTTCTTCGCGCGACGCGTCGCCGCACGCACGTCCTCGACCGTGTGCCCCCGGTTCGCGCGGCGCAGGACGTCGTCGAACGTGCTCTGCACCCCGAACTCCACGCGCGTCGTCCCGAGCGACATCGTGTGCGCGACGGTCTCCGGGTCGAACCGCTCGGGCTTCGTCTCGATTGTGAGTCCGATCATCCGAGCGTCCGCCGTCTCGTTCGCGAGCATCGCGCCGGTGAGCGACGCACCTTCGAAGCCGTTCAGGCCGTCGTAGCAGCCCTTGACGAACGACTCGCGGTATGCCGCCGGGAATCCGGTGAACGTGCCGCCGAGGACGATGAAGTCCACCTTGTCCGTCGCGTGGCCGGTCGCCCGGAGCTGTTCCACGCGGGCGCGCGTCTGGCGGTATGGGTCGTACGCGAACTGCGCGCCACGCATCGCCGCAGGTTCGCCGCCCAAGTAGGACTGCGGCGTCCCCCACGCGGGTCCGCCGGGACAGTAGACGCACACGCCGTGCGGGCACGGGGAGGGCTTCGTCATCGCCGCCACGACCGCCACCCCGCTCGCCGTGCGGGACGGCTTCACGCGAAGGAACGGGGCGAGGCGGGGACGAAGGTCCGGGTCCACCGCCGCCAAGATCGATGCGTCCGTGGGCGGCGCCTCGAGGAGACCCTGGCGGCACAACTCGACCTTCGCGCGGTGCAGCTCCTCCTTCGAGGCGATGCGGCCCGACAGGATTCCGGCCACGATGTCCTCGTACGGCGACGATGCGATCGCCATCGGATCACCCGAACATCGGCCCCTCGTACTCCTTCGGCTTCCGCGGCGGCCGGCCGTGGTGCTTCACGCGCCTGCGCTGCGACTCCTTCCGGCCGACGAACGCAAAGTCGAACCGCAGGAGGCGGACGTACGTTCGGTCCGGGAGCGACTCGAGTTCGACGACGCCGCGGAGCGCGAGCCCCTTCAACGTGCGGTCGAGGAGGGCGGGCCGCGCGCGCAGCTCCCGCTTGAGGTCGGCCGCCGTCACGGGGTACATCTCCAGCAGAAGGTGCACGATCCGGGCCTCGAGGGTCCCCTCCTGCATCTCGAGAACCATCGGCGGCGAATCCACGCGCGGCCTTAAGGCTCTATCCGTGGAACGCGAGGCCATTGTTGCGGGCGCGCGCGTTCGTCGCCGCCAAGACGAAGACGCCCGTCGACGGCTGAATCACAGCGAGACTTCGCCGAGCGCCGCCAACGTGCTGAGCTCGTTCATCCTCACGAGCCCGTCGGACACCGTGTACAGGACGTCCTCGATGTAGAGGGTCCGCCGGACGATGCGGTCGTACGCATACTGGCCGCCGTCGATCCCTCCGTGCGTCACACGGCCCACCTCGACGAATCCGCTCGTCGAGACGGAATACACGATCGCGCCCTGCCAAACGGGCGTTCCGTACGCCCAGTCGGGGAGCGGGTCCGGATACTGGCTCGGGTCGATTTCCGCGACGGTGACCGGGATCACGATCAGGTTCCGCTCCGGATGGAGCAGGAATGCGTGATGGTCGACCAGCACCTCGGTGTCCGAGCCGCGGTCCCCGATGATGACTTTCGCCGCCTCCCGCGGGTCCATCGGGTCCGAGACGTCGAACAGGGAGAGCTTCACGCCCTGGAACCAAGCGAACGTGCCGCCCTCACCCTCCCGCGTATCCTTCCCCACGCCGATCAGGTGGTCCGGCCCGAACGGGTGGAGGTAGTCCGAGAACCCGGGGATGTGGAGCTGTCCGAGGAGCCTCGGATGGGCGGGGTCCGAGAGATCAACGACGAACAGCGGGTCGATCTTCTTGAACGTGACCACGTAGGCGCGTTCTCCGACGAACCGGACCGAGTGCAGCGTCTCCCCCGGCGCGAGCCCCTCGACGCTCCCCACGTAATGGAGCGCCCCGTCCAGCACGTACACGCCGCTCCCTGCGCCCTGCGTCCGTCCGTTCCACTGGCCGAGCGTGGTCGCGATCCGCAGGTACCCCTCGTACTCGTCCATCGAGAACTGGTTGAGCAGCGTCCCCGGGACCTCCGCGGTGCACCCGTAGCCGATCGAGAGCCCGTCGAACGAGATGCGATGGATGGCCGTCCGCTCCTGCCAGTCCCCGCCCGTGGCGTAGGAGTATCCGTAGACGTAACCGCTCAGGTAGATCGATCCCTGCGAGACGTACAGTTGCCCCACGTACCCGTTGAGGAAGGAGGCGATCGAGGAACCAGATCCCCGGACGTCCACCGCCAAGACCGTCGTCAGGGCACCCCCGGGCGGCGCGTCGCGGAAGTATCCGATCTCGCGAGGCAGGAGGACCCTCTGGACGGACCCGTCCGTCAGCGCGGGCAACGCGACCGTGCCGTCCTGCACGTACAGGTAGTCGGACACCACGAGATACGCGATGCCTCCCGTGAACCGCGCGCCCACCTGCTGGCCGTCGACGGAGACGTTCCGGAGCAGGTTCGGACGGGCGGGGTTCGAGACGTCGTACACCGCGACGCCCGTCACGCCCGTATCGCCGTACGGCTCGTACCGCAGTCCCGGGCCCGGCCTCCAGCCCCCGTAGACGACGACGAGCCGCGGTCCGTCCACGAACAGCCCTGTGGCGGGGGTGGGGATCCGGGATATAACGCCCGCCTCCGCAGGCGGGTACGCGCGCACGATCACCACCTCCCCGCCGGAGATCGTATACACGTACGTCCCGTCCGACTTCACGATGTCGAGCTCGTCGACGCCCTCCACCTGGACGTTCGTCCCGGAGTATCCAGTCGAATCCGTCGGGCCCAGCGCGCCCGCCGCGACGTCCCCGCCGAAGAGGAAGTCCCCTCCGCGGTACGACTGCCACGCCTCGGCTTGCGCCGCGAGATGTTCTTCGATGTGCGCCGCGTTCGTGAATTGCAGGAGGCGATCGCATTCACGGACGACATAACCCCGGTCCGTGTACCGGACCTCGGAGCCCCCCGGCGAAACGACGAACGCCAGGCCGACGACGAGGACGGCGAACAGCAGCACGGAGCCTACCATGACCAGTTCAGGGCGCCTGGCGACGAGTCTCATACGACACCTCGACCGCGTCGAGGCCCGGGGGGACACATAAGGGCTTGCCTTACATGTCAAGTCCCGCGGCTCACCCGTACATCGCCTTGGGTTCGGCCGCCTTCTCCTTCGTATCCTGGACCTGCTCGACGATGTCGACGCTGAGGACCATGTGGCACGGGATGAGTCGGATCTTCCCCGCAAGGTCTTTGTGGGACTCGTCGAGCTCGAGGCATACCGCGTCGTCCGGGCCGACGGCGGCGTACCCGCGGAACGTGCCGTGGCTCACCATCGGCTTCTCCCGCGTCTCGATGCTCAGGATCCGGTACCGGGACCCCTTCGTCAGGACAATGAAGGCCTCGTCGCGCATGTCACTTCCTCTGGTCCGCGAGCTTCGAAAGGTGCTCCACGGTCTTCCGGTAGTTCTCCATCGCGAGCTCCACGTTCGCCTCGACGAAGTTCCACGCCTTCGTCAGGTTCCCGTACCGGATCCGGTAGCCCTTCCGGTGCGTCCCCCGGTCGTCGACCGCGACCTCGTCGAGGAGGTCGACCTCCTTGAGCTTGTTCAGGTGGCGATACACGGTTGCCTTCGTCGTGCGCAGCTTCACCGACAACTGCTCGGCGGTCCAGCCGCGGTCCGGGCGGCTGAGCAGGCATTCCACGAAGAGGCGGTACGGGACGCTCTCCTGGAGGGACTTCGCGCCGGTCTTCGGGTCGTACCCCTTCGGGAGGTACCCGATCTGGTTCAGGAACGCGGTCGCGACGTCGTCCAAGTCCTTGAGGGGCGTCAGTGGCGTGTTGCTCACGACGTTCAGCGAGAAGCCCACGGGGATCCCATCCCGGCGGTCGTATCCGCGTGGGGAAGATGAAGGTTCCGGCGCGACAAGTCGCGCTCACGCCTCGACGATCCCGCTCACGCACATGACCTCGAGCCCGCGCTCGCGCAACGCCCGCACGAGCACGTTGATGCCGATGCTGTCGCTCGCGACGTGCCCCGTCACGATCAGGTTCTTCGTCCCCCGGGCGCCGAACTCTGACCGGAGTCGCTCGAGGTGACCCGGATCGACGTGGATGTACACGACGGTGTCGATGCCGTGGTCGAACGCGCACTTCGCCACGTGGTACCCACCGTTCGTCCCGGCCCCGTGGAGGACGACCCACCGCCCGACCCGATTCCCCGGTTTCCCCATTCGGATTGCGATGTCCGTCTCCGCACGCGCGAACTCCGAGAGGCGATCCAGGGCCGCCAACGCGTCGCGCACCGTCGACGTGCCCTTCACGCCCTTGCGCAGGGTGTCGTCCATAACCTGCCGGCCGATCTCGTCGCAGGGATTGTGGATGCTCATCAGTGGTGTGCCCAGGAGGCGAGCTAGGCTTGGCAGGTGATCGTAGTTCGTCGCGTGGATCCGGGGCGCGTGCTCCTCCTGCATCGCTCCGGCCGCCGCCAGGGCTGCCTTCCTCGGAACCCCGGCACGCTCCAAGTTCGACGCGTGCCTCTCGTAGACCTTCAGGATGCCCAGGGAGGCCTTCCCGCCAAGCGGGTGGTGCGCGATGACCAGGTCGTAGCCGAGGTCCCTCGCGGCGAGCAGCATGCCCGCGTCGGCGTCGATCCCGAAGAGGACCCGACGAACCTGCTTCGAGGGCACGTAGATCTCGCAGTCCGCGGGCATCTTAGACTGGCCCGCGAGACGCACCGCCAAGTCCATGATCGCCTTCGTGTCCATGAGTCCGGGCACTCTTGCAGCCGCCAAAAGCCTTGCGGGATGCAAGGTGATGGTCCTATCTTCGCTTCCGGGCCTCGGGCTTGACGGCTCGGAGCACGACGGACTGGGCCCCCACGGCGCGTGCAATCCGCCGCAGGATCGGAGACGGCGACTTGCCGAAGTAATCGTGGTGGCCCCCGAGCCGGATGTCGCGGAAACCCGCGGCCTCGACCGCGCGGAGGAGGTCGGCCTCGTCGGGCGCCCCCCCGAGGCCGTCCGCCCAGAGGACAGGACACGCACCGACGGCCGTCGCCATGGCGTGCTTCGATCCGATGTCCGCGAGGAGGAGTCGTCCTCCCGGCCGCAGCACGCGCGCCATCCCTCGGAGGACCGCGGCCTTGTCCGGGACGAACCGGAGGACGCCGTTGGCGGTCACGACGTCCGCGCTCGCGGCCCCGAGCGGGATGGAGGCCGCATCACCTTCGAGGATTCGGACGCGCTTCGCGCTCGCCTTCGGAACCGAAGCGCGGGCCTTCGCGACCATCGCGGGGTTGACGTCGAGACCGTACACGGTCCCCGACCTCGCCCTCCCGGCCGCGATCAGCACGTCTGTCCCGGACCCGCATCCGACGTCGAGGACGGTGTCCTTCCGCTCGATTTCGTCGAGCCCGAAGAAATATCCGACACCCGCGAACGACTCGAGGGCCGACGCGGGGACATCCCGGAGATCCTCTTCGGAATAGCCGAGCATCTTGGCGGCGGGGGGTCCAACCGGGAATCGGAACCGATGCCCGGGCCTCTGGGCGACGTCCTCGTACTTCTCCTTCACCGCGGCGGCGAGCACCTGCTTCAGGGGGACGTCCGGGGGGACGATCCCCGGCACGTACATGGCGCGCACGACGGCGAGGGGGAGCGGATCCGGCTCGGGGCCCTTCCACCGCCAGAGGGTGCCCGCCTCCGTGGAGAAGGGCTCGAGGATGCCCGCTTTCGCGAGGGCCGCCATCCGTTCCGCCGCCACCTGGTCGGGGATGCGGAACACTTCTCCCACCTCTCGGACCGGGAGCAGGCTCCGCCGGCGCTCCGCGTACTCGAGGATGTCGGAGGGCCGGAACTTCGGCAGCCCGGGAGCAAGGGCGTCGATCGCGTCCTCGTACGTCTTCGAGGCGAACCCCTCGACGGGCACGACGTAGCCCGCACGGTTTTGGATCAGCAGGCGATCGTAGTTCGCCCCGCTCTCCCGCATCTCGCGCTGGTCTTCCTCGAAGCCGGCCTTCGGTCCGGGGAGCTCCATGTCGCGCCGCAGCCGGCCAGAAGGGATCCCGGCCTCCTGCGCCAACGTGAGGTAGACGTCCTGCGACCCACGGCGGCCCTCGACCATGAAAGCCTCCATCATCCGCCGGAAGAAGCGACGAGAGTCGTCCCACCCCTCGAGCTCGGACGCCTTGAACGCGAGGCACGCCGGGAACGTGCTCTTTACGTCGCACCGCCAGAGGTAGTCCGCGAGGATCGGCATTCCCGCCGCCTGCGCCGCGGAGCGGACGGCCTCGGTGGCGGCCTGCTCGTCCACCCTCTCGGCGGCCATCCAGCTCGTCACGTTCTCGAACATGCCGCCCATCCGAAGGGTGACCATCACGCTGTCGCGGTACACCTCCTCGATTCGTCGAACGACTGGCTCCATGCACCAGCTCCACCAGCACCACGGGTCCGCGAAGCGGACGATCTCGATCGGCGGGGCGGCGGGCGCGGACACCGATTCGCGGGACCGGGGCGACGGCCATAAGCGTTGCGTCCCCGACCCGATGCGCCGGCCAGACCGCCTCTCCGACGTCGCCCCCCGGCGCGGGACCACGGCGGGTCTCTCGGTTATGAAGACCTGCACCAGCGTTATTAATGGCGGCGAACTTACCGTTCGGCGATGATCCTGTCCCTGTCGCTGCCCGAGCCGCTCGTCCGGCAGCTTGACCACGTGATTGCCGGTCGGGGATTCAAGGGTCGCAGTTCGGCGATGCGCGCCGCCCTCACGGAGTTCGTGCAGGGTCAGCGTCGCGAGGATGACCTGCGTGGGCAGGTCGCTGTGATCGCCGTCCTGGGATACCCCGAACGGTCGGAGCGCGCTCTTTCCGAGATCCGGCACGAGCACAACGATCTCGTCACGAGCCTGTTGCACGCCCACACCCCGAAGGGGCGGTGCGCCACGGTCCTCCTCGCGGAGGGCTCTTCGGATCGGGTCAGGACGTTCCTTACGCGCCTCCGCTCGCTCCGGGACCTCGACTCGTTCCACGTCGAATACATGCGGTAGACCTCTCGGTTCACTATTACGGAAAGGGGCCTCTTCTTAATAAGAAATGCGAAACACGTATTAACCGCGGTCCCTCTGGCCAAGCCGTGGTCGACGCCTGGATCCTCGTCCTCCTGAGCGTTCTCGCAGTCAGCGCCTTGGGATTCGTCGGCGCGCTCGCTCTTCTGCACCGTTCGCTGCGGGGCCACGTCGTTCTCGTCCTCGTGATCGCGCTCGCCGTGGGGACCTTGGTCGGCGACACGTTCCTGCACCTCCTTCCCGAGGCCGTGGAGGCTCGCGGCGGGTTTCCACCGGACATCGGACTGCTCGTGTTCGGCGGGTTCCTGATCTTCTTCCTCTTCGAGGCCGCCCTCCGCGGGCGCCACGCGCATGGCGAAACGTACCACCCCGAACCCGCGTCGGGGGTTCTCGCAGGGAGAGCGGCGACACGCGTGAGGCCGTTCGGCTGGCTGAACCTTGCGAGCGACGGACTCCACAACTTCGTCGACGGGGGGATCATCGCCGCCACGTACCTCGTGAATCCGGCGGTGGGCCTCGCGACGACGCTCGCGGTCGCGATTCACGAGGTCCCAACGGAGTTCGGGGACTTCGCGATCCTCCTCCGCGCGGGCATCCCGCCCCGGCGGGCCCTCTTCTACAACTTCGTCTCCGCGCTCGTGGCGGTGGTCGGTGCCGTGTTCATCCTCGTCCTTCCGGCCTCGAGCTCGTTGATGAAGGCCTACGGCATCCCCCTGATCGCCGGCGGGTTCCTGTACATCGCGGCCGCGGACCTCATCCCCGAGCTCCACCTCCACCAGGGCCGCGGGTTCGTCCCGCTGATCGTCGGAGGGTTGCTCCTGGGCGTCGGGGTCATGTACGGACTCACCCTGATGGAGGCCTGACTTACACCGCCAGGGAGATCTCGTTCGAGTCGCGCATCGCGACGGCTCGCCGCCGAGGGATGCTTCTTACGGGGTATTTGAGGCCTGCTTCTGCCCTCGATCATCGCCGAGGCACGATTGTGTTCATCCATGGGATGCGTGGGCCAGGATTTGAACCTGGGAACCCCTACGGGACAGCGACCTCAACGCTGTGCCTTTGACCATGCTTGGCAACCCACGCAGCGCGCCGAGGAGGACGGAGCTTCGTATAAAACGTTTCGAAGGGGGAAAGGGGGGCGCGAACGAGGCCCGTACGCCTCGTCCGCGCCGGAGGGTAGGACGCCCTACTGCGCAGGAACCGGCCCCGCCCTCGCGGGAACCTTCGCCGGACGCATCCAGACGAGCAGGTAGCCGACGAGGCCCAGGAAGGCCCCGGCGAGGGCTGCTGCCAGGAAGGCTGCGATGTAGGGCGGGTAGACTCCCATGATCTGGGAATGGACGAGTCCAGCCTGCGCCCCGGTCCATCCCAGTCCGCCGCTGGTGACGGGGAGCTGCGCGGCGCCGCCGCGGTACCCGGCGTGCATCATGAGCCACGTCCCGCCGACGATGCCCACGTTGTACAGCACGAGCGCGAGCCACAGGAGGTAGCTCTTCCAGCGCGTGGCGATCCGGCCCAGGTGGGACTCGAGCTGGCGGAACTGTCCGGCCGCGAGCGCCATCGTGATTGGGCCGAAGATGACGAACGCAAAAAAGCCCACGGTCAGCCACATCCCGGCGCTCCCATTCGCGACGATCCGCGATGCGGCGGGACGGCCGTATACCCCCTGATACAGGAGGTACCCGGTCACGATCACCGCCAGCAGGGTCTGCACGATCGCCGCGAGGATGAGGCGCTTCGCCCACTTGCCCGGCTGCTTCACTGCCTCGTCGGTCATGCAACGGCCCTTGGGCGGGGTCCGAATAATTACTCCGAAATGACTGCAACTGCTTCGACAATACATTATATACAATTTCCACAGCATACATAGTAATCGCGACGACGAAAATACCATAACCTCAGAGGCGGACGACATCCACTCGGACCACCCGCCCTCCCTCCAGGTTCGCCCGCACCCCTTCGCAGTACCCGAGCTCGCGACTCCCGAAAATCGTCGGGTACGGGCGGTGGAGCGCGACCACGGCGAAGGGCTCGATCGTCCCGCCGTGGCTCACCACCAACGCGCGCCCCTCTTCCGGGAGTCCGGCGGCGACATCGATGACCGCCTCCCGCACGCGGCGTCCGAGGTCACGGAGGACGGAGGCCGCCTCGGAGACGGCGAACCACGCGGTCACGGCGTCGAGGCCGGTTGCCCGGATCGCCCGCCATCGCGGCTCGAACGGCGCGAACGGGGGCCTCGGACGTGCGTCGAAGCGGCGTTCGACCAAGGCGTCGTGGACGCCGAACGCCTCCATGGTGAGGCGCGCACGCCTCTGGGGGCTCACGCAGTGTGCGTCGTACGGGGTCTCCAGGGTTTCCCGCGCCCTCGCGGCGATCTCCAGGCCTCGCGGGGTGAGGTCCTCGTTCTCGTCCCGTTCCGTGTGGCGGCGGAGTTCGACGGTGCGCACGACGCTGAGGGGGAGATTCGAACTCCCGAGGGCTCGCGCCCACCGGTTTTCAAGACCGGCGCTTTGACCGGGCTAAGCTACCTCAGCGCGGCGCGTAGCGGCGTCGCCGCCAAAAGCTTTGCGCGGGAGGGGACCCCTGGATCTGCAAGAGACCCGAGCGCAGGCCTACCGCAAGCCCCCGACCTCGAACTCGAACGCGGCCACGTGATGGCCCAGGCCATATCCGGTGACCACGCGCGGATGGATCTCCCCGAAGAGGCCCACAGACGTCTCTGCAATCCGGACTCCGGCGCACCGACCGTCGATGAAGTTGGGATCCTCCGTCGGCTCGACCTGGATGGTCACGCCCACGTCGCGGAACAGACCCTGCGTCAGGCTCTTCATCTCTGTGAACCCCGCATGGGCGTGCACGGTCGCACCCGCGAGAAGCCGGACGTTCCGGGTCCCCCGGACCGCGTCGCCGATCTCGAACACCCGCTGAGGGAGATCCCGATGCCGATTCAATCCGAGGAGGGCGAGGAGCGAGGGGAGGAGAGAGGACCGGAGACACGAATTCTCGGGCGTGACGGGATTCCGGATGACGAGGCGGCTCGGGCTCTCGAATGGCTCTCGCGGAGGCGCGACTGTGAGGGAGATCACCTCGTGGTAGCCGTGCCCGACCAACAGGGTTCGCAACCCGTGTGCGAAGTCCGCGGCCGCCGCCGGGACGCCGTGCGTCTGGCAGCGTGGAAGCGAGCTCGGGATCTGGTCGTAGCCGTACGCGATCGCAACGTCCTCGATGAGGTCCACGGGGTGCAAGATGTCCGCCCGGTATCTGGGCGTGCGCACGCGGACCGCGTCCCCTTCGGGCCGGGCATCGTGGCGCATCCGCCGCAGCATCAAGGCGACTTCCCCGGCCGTCAGGGAGAGCCCGGTCAGCTCATTGGCGGCTCGGACCTCCAGCACGTGCTCCTGCGGCTCGAGGTCGGGGGTCAGGCGCGTCCCATCGGGCGTCCGGAGCTCCACGGACTCGATCGCCGCGCCGTGCTCCGCGAGCGCGGTGCAGACGACGTTGAGGGCGGTACCCACCGCCTCCTCGTCCGTGCCGGTCACGTCGATAAACAGGTTCTGCGTCTCGGGGGAAAGCTGCGTGACGACCCCGTTGATGATCGGCGGGAAGGAGAGGACCCGGCCCTCGCGGTCCGTGATGATCGGGTACCGGTCCTTCCCCGCCAGGATCGGCCCGTACTCGACGCCCTTCTCGTGACGTTCCAGGATCGCCGCCAGATCCATGGACTCCGCCATCCCGAGGGGGACGAAGGAGACGGATGAGGGCGAGACCGCCTTGTACGCAAACGGGGGGCGGACGCTGTCCGCGTCGTGGATCCCGACGGCGACCTTCCGACGTCTTCGACCCAGCGTCAGGTGCAGCTTCTCCTGCAGGTCGATCAGGGACCTCAGCTGCGACTCGGACAGCTCCACGTCCCGCACGACCGCCCCGGCCGCGACCGGGCGCACGTCCCGCACGCTTGCGTCGACGTCGAACGCGATCCCCGACGGCCGGACGCCATACCACGGAAGTCCATCCTCGAGGCCGATGAATCCGCGGAAGGCGCGCGCGACGCCCTCCACGCTGAGGAGGTCCGGGCGGTTCGGGAAGATGTCGAACCGCTGGACGGTGCCCTGGATCCCCTCCGGCGCCGCGCCCATCATCGAGACCTTCGCCTCGACCTCCTCCATGGAGAGGCGCGTGCCGACGAGGTCGCAGAACTCCTCGTGCTCGAATTCGACGACGGTCACGGGCGGGAGCGATGGACCGACCCTACAATAAACTTGCCCGGGGCCACACGTACGCGGAGGGACGAATAGCCCGCCGCGGGGATGGGGGGCGCATAGGTGCATCGAGGTGACGTGTCATCCGGGACACGCCCCGTCTCCCCGTGTTCCCCTGCCCGTGGTGCGACGCACCCATCGGACTTTGGGACGCCGAGCTCGAGAAGGGCTTCCTGGCCTCCTGCGGCTGCGGCGCGCTGGCGATGATCTCCGCCCCGCTCTCCACGGGGCCTCGCGTGTTGGGCAGGTGAAATGGGCCCGGCCAGATTTGGACTGGCGACCTCCCGGTTATCAGCCGGGCGCTCCAACCAGGCTAAGCTACGGGCCCACGGGGCTTCGCGCGCCGGAGCATGACGCAATTTTGGGCGGCGATAATAACCTTTGGGCGCCCGTGCACTCCATGGAGCGGTGGTCCCGTCGGGTGAAACCGGGACAGAACCCTTTTAATAGCGCTGTCAAATCCGACGCCACGGTGTCATATGGAGGTCCCGGAAGCCGTCAAGGCTTCACGTAGCGTGAGCAAGTTCAAGCCGACCCCGATCGGGGACGACAAGGTCGTCGCCCTCGCGAACGCCGCCCGCATGGCCCCTTCCGCGGAGAACCTGCAGCCGTGGAAGATCGTGGCGGTGACGGACGAGGACCTCAAGCGGAAGCTCGCGGGGGCGATCACGAACGGGAAGCGGCTGCCCGACGCCCCCGTCGTCCTCGTCGCCTGCGCGCGTTTGGACGAGGCGGAAGCCCTGGTGGGCGGATACATGAACTCCTATCCGGTCGATGTCGGGATGGCGATCTCGTACCTCACGCTCGCGGCGGTCAACCAGGGCCTCGGCACGCACTGGATCTTCTCCTTCAACGAGGCGAAGGTGCAGGAGGCGCTCCGGATCCCGCCGGGCGCCGCGAAGGTCGTGGCGATCTCTCCCTTGGGCGTCCCGGAGGGCGCCGATCCGCCCCAGGGGCGCAAGCACACGGGGGAACTCCTTTCCCACAACGGGTACGAGTGAGCGGTGACGAATGGCCACGCGCGTCGTGACTCCGGACGGATTGTTCTGTGGGAGCTGCGGAAATCCCGCGGACTCGGACATCCAACTGTGCGTGAGCTGCGGGCAGCCGTTCGAGGGGGACGTCCCGGGCACGAAGTGCCCCCAGTGCGGGCGCGCGGTCGACGAGCGGGACGCGAAGTGCCCTGCGTGCGGGACCTCCCTCCCGGCGCTCCCGAGCCTCCCCACCGCACACGACCTGATCGCCGAGATCAAGGCCTTCCGCCGACAGGCCGTGGGGGTGATGAGCCACCCGTCCGTACCGGGCACGATGCCGCAGGAGACGGAGGCCGCGCTCCTCGCGGAGCTGGAGTCCCTATGGAAGCTCGCGGAGCCGTTCGAGCGAGTCGTGGCCGCTCGGCGGAAGCGCCTCGAGCAGATGGACCGGCTGATCGCCGCCGCACGACGGCGCGTGCGGGAGATCGAGGAGAGCGACAACCCCGCGGAGGCCCGGGAGCGGGAGGAGCTCAAGCGGCAGGTCCAGGAGGTCCTCATGGAGCGGGACGAGATCCTGAAGATCGAGTACGGGATCACGGAGATGGAGCGCGTCTACCGCAACATCATCACGATGCAGCAGAAGCAGCTTCGCGCGAAGGACGAGGCGCTCAAGGCCCGCCTCGAGGGAGCCCGCAAGGAGATCGGGTCCATGGATCAGGAGCGCAGCGCCCTCGAGGACCGAGAGCGCGAACTCGAACAGCGGGAGCGGGACCTCGAGGCGCGATCGGTGGCGCAGGAAGCCGGCCCGCATCCGGCAGGGGCGCCCGAAAACCGGGGTGTCGCCACGGACGGCCGGCCGCGGACTGGCGGGGTGACTCGGGACCAGTGGCTGGCGGCGCAGAAGGAGGTCCAGGCGTCCCTGTTCCAGCTGCGGGGCGCGCAGGGGGAGATCGTGCTCCCGACCGCGAGCAACGTCCGCGACCTCCGCATGCGGGTGAACGAACTCGAGGAAGCGATCGAGACGATCACGGACCAGAGGAACCGGATGGAAGCGGACGTTCAGACCGCGCAGGCGTTGGAGGAGCACGTCCGGGAGGTGCTCCGGGAGGTCGACGAGCTGCTCGGGAGGCTCCCCGATGCGGAGATCAAGCGGTTCGCGCTGTCGAAGGGGTTCAAACAATACGAGGAGTTGATGGAACGGCTGGGCCTGTGAGGGACCATGGGACTTCGCGATAGGGCGAGGAAGGCGCTCGAGGAGGGCGCGAGCGCCGACGAAGAGCAGGCGAAGGAGCTCGAGGACGTCGTGGAGAGCGTCGTGCCGCCGAGCGTGGCGGTGGGGGCACTGCAGCACGAGCTGGACCGGGCGACGGCCGCCGCGAAGGCCTCCGAGGAGGACCGGTTGCGATCCGAAGCCGCCTCGCGCGAAGCGATGGCCCGGCTCTCGGAGCAGGTGGAGGACCTGCGGAACGCCCTCACGCAGAAGGATGACGAGTTGGAGGAGGTCCGGCTCGAGCTCTCGAAGGAGCGGACGACCGCCCAGGCGGGCCAGGTCGTGTCCGAGCACCAGGCGGAGGTGGCGGCGCGGGACCTGGAGACCGTGAAGACGACCCTCAAGGCACGGGAGGCGGAAATCCTGCGCCTGGAGCGCGAGATCGCGACGAAGAGGGACCACGAGGGAGACCGGCGGTCTGCGGAGTCCCAGGCACGGGACCTGCGCGCGGATATCCAGAAGGCGGAAGCGGAGGCCGCGGCGAACCAACGGAGGCTGCGGGAGGCCGGCGAGGAGCTGGAAGGGCTCCGGAGGCAGGTCGCGACGCTGAACCGGGCGGCGGACGACCGGGGTCGAGACCTCGGATCCCGCGAGCAGGCCCTCCTGAGGCGCGCGGCGGAGGTCGAGAAGGCTCGCCTCGAGGCGGAGCACTCCGAGCAGGAGGCCCAATCCATCCTCCGGCGGGTTGAGACCCGGGATGCGGACCTCGCCGCGAAGGAGACGGCATTCGAAGCGCGGGCCGAGGTGCTTGGGAGGGAGGAGGCGGAGGTCCAGTCCCGCCTGGAGAAGGCGGAGGCGGAACGGGCGGAGGGGGCGAAGCGCGAGAAGGACCTCGAGTCCCGGGAGGAGCAGCTCAAGCGGGGTCGGGAAGGCCTGGAGGCGCGGGCGAAGGAAGCGGCCGCGAAGCGCGAGCTCACAGAGAAGGAGCTTACGCAGCGCGAGACGGCGCTCGAGACCCAGGCAAAGGACCTGGAGTCGCGACGCACAGAACTTGAGAGGGTATCGAAGGATCGAGAGGCGAACCTCGCCGCGGAGCACGAGCGACGCACGAGGGAGTTCGAGCGGACGCGGGAGGAGGCCGACGCACTCCTCCAGAAGCGGGAGGCGCAGGTGAAGGCCGGTGCGAACGAGCTGGAGTCCCGGCGGGAGCAACTCGAGTCGGAGGGGAAGAGACGACTGGCGGACCTGGAGAAGCGTTCGGCCGAGTTCGCGACGGAGGCCCGCCTGAAACGGGAGCTGTTTGAAAAGGAGATGGGGCAGAAACAGACGGCTCAGGCCGCGGAACTCGAGGGGAAGCGAAAGGAGTTCGATAATCAGCTCGGAAGACGGAAGGCGGACCTCGAGGCGGATCTCGAGGGGAAGCGAAAGGAGTTCGACAATCAGCTCGGATTAAGGAAGGCGGACCTCGAGGCTGAGTTCGAGGGGAAGCGGAAGGAGTTCGACGATCAGCTCGGATTAAGGAAGGCGGACCTCGAGGCTGAGTTCGATGCGGATAGAGGGCGGCTCAAGGGAGAGTTGGAGCAGCAGCTCGCGACACGCGAGGCCGAATTGGTCGCGGCGTACGATGAGAAGGAAGAAGAGCTCGCGAAACAGCTGGCGGCTCGCGAGGCGGAGACCGCCGCGGCGACGAGAGACCTCGAAGCCCAGCGAGTCCAGCTCGAGAAGGCGACGAAGAAGCGGGACATGGAGATTGAGGCGGATGTCGAGCGTCGGACCAAGGAGTCGAAGGAGGTTCAGGCGATCCTGGCAGGCCTGGACGAGCGAGAGGCGGCGCTCGCGGCACACGCCAAGGAATTCGAATCCCGCCGCGATCGGATTGAAAAGGAATGGAAGGCCCGGGACGCGGCGCTCGCGGCGGACATCAAGGAGTTTGAATCCCACCGTACCCGGTTCGAGAAGAAAGCGAGCGAACGGGAGGCGGAGCTCGAGGAGAGCAAGGAACATCAGGAGGCCGAGCTCACCGCCGAGATTCAGGCCCGCCGGGAAGCGCTCGACCGCGAGATCGCGGAGCGAGCGGCCAGCGTGGCGGCGGAGGCCAAGGCGATCCAGAAGGAACGGGCGGCGGTGGAGGATCGACAGGAGAAGTTGGAGCGAGGTGCGCGCGCGGTGGCCGAGCGGGACGCCGTGATCGGGAAGCGCGAGAAAGACGTCGAGGCAAAGTTCCGCGAGATCGAGACCCGACGCTCGGAGGCGCAGGACGCCCGTGAGTCCCTCGCAGCGGAGAAGAAGGAGCTCCAGAAAGTACTCGGGGACGTCAACGCCGCCAAGGAGCAGGCGGCCGCGAGGGAGAAGGAGCTTGCGGACCTCGAGGCCAAGCTGCGTGACGTTCGAGACCGCATCGCCGCCAAGGAAGGGGAGTTGCAGAAACGGGAGGCGCTTGCGGAGAAGACGAAGGGGATGGCGACGGAGATCATCACCGCCATGGAGACCCGCAGCCGCGAGCTGAAGGGCCAACAGCGTCAGTTCGAGGAGCGCGAGGCGGCGCTGGCGAACCGGGAGCATGTGCTCGCGACGGACCGAACGAAGTTCCAGGACGCGGAGAAAGCGCTCGCAGATCGGGATAGGACCGTCCGCGAGACGGAAGGGGATTTGCAGACTTGGCAGGAGGACCTGACCGCGAGGAACAAGAAGCTCCTGGCAACGGAGGCGGAGACGGCGAAACGGGAGAGCGGACTCCTGGAGGCGCAGAAGGAGTTGAAGGAGGAGCGGGAGGATCTCGACGCGGACCTGAAGAGCCTGGGGAAGAAGGGCAAGGAGGTCGGCGCGAGCGAGCGGAAGCTCGAGACGCTCGAGGAGCAGGTCCGCACCCAGCTGGAGAAGGCGCGTGAGCGGGAGAAGGAGGCGGAGAGCAAGCTGCGTGAGGCCGAGCGGCGCCTGGCGGAGCTCCATGAGCTGGAGCTCCGGGCGGAGGGGAAGCTCGCGGAGGCCACGGGGAAGGCGGACGCGATGCAGCGGTCCCTGCGCGATCAGGAGAAGAAGGGGGATGCCCTGAGGCTGCACGATCTCGCGCTCGAGAAACGGGAGCGGGAGCTGGACGCGAAGCTCGCGACGGTCGCGAAGGAGAAGGGTGCGCTCGAAGCGCTTCAGAAGGAGATCCCCGCGAAGGCCCGAGCCCTCGAGCGGTCGTCCGCCGAGGCGGAGGAGCTTCAGGAATCCCTCGAGAAACAGGAGAAGCTCATCGAGCAGGAGAACCGGAGGATGGCGGCGGAGATGGAACGGGTCGACCGCGAGCGGAAGGAGCTCGCGGAGACGAAAGAGAAGGCGATGAGCCTCCTCCGGCACGGGGAGCGAGAGGCCGAGTCCCGCCACAAGGAGACGATGGGCCGGATCGAGGAGGAGAAGGCGGCCATCGCGGAAGACCGGAAGGAACTCGAGGAGATGCTCAAGGAGAAGGGCGTCGTCGAGCGGAAGGAGCGCGACGTCGCGTCCCGCGCGGAGGAGCTGCTCGAACTCGAAACGCGCCTGGAGAAACGCGAGACGGAGCTCGCGAAGATGGAGGAGCAGATCGGGAAGGAGCGCCGGGAGCTCTCGCACGTCTGGAAGCAGGTGGAGTCCGAGGCGAAGAAGGCGGCTCAGAAGGAGGAGCGCATCGAGGCCATGGTCGGCCGCATGCTCGAGAAGGAGAAGGGGGGCATCCGCGAGGAGGAGAAGAAGCTCCGGGAGCTCGTGCAGGAGGTCAAGACGCGCGAGCGGGCCGCAAAAGAGGCGGAGGCGGACTCCCGAAGGACTGCGGACACGATGGAGGTCCTGCAGCGGACCCTCGACCGGAAGGAAAAGCAGCTCGAGAAACGGGAGAAGGAGATCGAGGCGAAGAAGGAGGAGCTCGAGAAGCTCCGTGAGCACCTCGAGGGCCTACTGTGAGTCCTCGGGACTTTTCGCGGATCGCGGGCCCGGCACGGGAAGGCCGTGAAGGTGCAACGCGAGGAACGTGGTGCCGAGGATCGGGGCGAAGAGCAGGCTGCTGAAGATGTGGATCAGCGTGAACACGACCTGTTTGCCGTAGACATCGGGGAGCGTCTGCCCGAGAGGCGCGGAGAGGAAGACCCAGTTCCCGAACGCGGTCCACGCGTCGTACGCGATTGTGAGGGGGACGGAGATCGTCGTGAAAATCGCGATCGTCTTGGTCCGCCACAGCACGCGGCGGCGCATCAGGAAGCCCCCCATCAGCGAGACGAACACGAACCCGGAATACGTGAACGCCGCCAGCCCGAGGATCGAGAACGCCGGGTAGATGCCCTCGTAGGGGACGAAGTAGAAGTACACGTCGCTGAGGGCCATGATCGCCACGGGGACGACGATCGCGTAGACCCCGCCGAGGAGCATGCCGGCGAGCATGGACAGGATCAGGACGGGCTCGACGTTCGGCGCGGGGGCGAGGAGCGCACGGCCCACGACCCCGATGATGATCATGAGGAGCGCGAGCGCAGGTTTCGGGAGCTTTCGGTATCCGGCGATCAGCGGCACAGGTCCTCCCCCCCGGGCGCGGCGTAGACCCACGTCACGACGTCCCCGTCTAGGACCTCCTGATGAAGCGCCCCTTGGGAGGCATAAGCGTCGTTCACACAGTACTGCCACCACAGGTTTCGCGTCCCATCGTTGCGGGACCCGTTGATCGACGTCACGAAGACGTCCTCGTACGGCCATCCGTACTCGACCCAATCGAGCTCGAAGCCAATCGCAACGCTCGCCTCGCGGAGGAGTGAAAATGCGGTATTGTTCCGTGCGCCCGCCGCCTCGTACTCGATCGTCCACCCTTCACCGCGGACCAGGAGGAGGCCACTGAACGGACCGCGCGGGGCGACGGGGCGCGGCTGCACGGTCGACGTCGCCACGAGCACGAGTGCAAGGGCGGAGAGCCACGCCCCGACGAAGAGGAGAGCCTGCGTCCGTTCACGCACGACGGCGCCTCCGCCGGACCATGAGGACGACCAAAGTCGCCGCCGCCACGGCCACGCCGAGCACCCCCGCGGCCCAAACGACCGAACCCTCGCCCAGGGATGCGGACTCCGACACGATGTGGAGCTCCACCGAGGGAGGCGGGTAGAAGCGGCCGGCCAAGTCGCTGTAGTTGAAATCCGCACGGACGTCGTAGGAGGCGTATCCGGCCATCGGCACTACGGTGAGGTTCACACCCCTGACGGCGCCCTGCCACAGCGTCCCGACCGTCTGGATAACCGTGCGGGGCGCACGCGCCTGTTCGAGCGACTCCGAAGGCTGGCGGAGTCCTGCGGGGAGCCCGATTCGGAGGACGCCTTCCGCCGTCCCACGCCCGAGGCTTCGTACCTCGAACTGGAGGGTCACGGGGGCACCGACCGAGACGCGGGGCGGTCCGGAGGCGGCGAGGTCCGCGAGGGGCGCGGTCTCCGGGGTCGCGTCCCGGAACGCGTAAACGTGGCCGTTGTCGGACGGCGCGTACACCGTGTCCCCTGCAATCGTCGGCGTGCCGAGGACGTACTGGTTCGGGACCGGCGTGTAGCTCCAGGCGCTGTCGAAGTCCGTCGTGAAACAGAAGTGATACCCGCGGGCGTGGTTCACTGCCGTGCAGAGGAGGCGGCCGTCGGATACGAGTGAAGCCTGGACAGCGCCGAACACGAACATGACATCGGGAATCGGCGAGGGGATGGGATCGGGCCACGGCAAGGGCGGCTCACCGGTTGCCGTGTCGAATCGCTGGATCACATACCCAAAGGTCTCATTCCCCTCCGGCAGCTCGCCCGCTGCGACGTAAATGTTGGGTTCCACAAGGACGGGACTGCTCGTGCTCGGGCCAATCGTCCGCACCCAGTCGGTTGTCCCGTCGAACCGGAGGGCGTGGAGCCGGCCGTCTTTCGACGTGAAGTACACGCGTTGCGCATCGACAACGGGGCTGCTCGCGACCGAGCCGTTCGTCGGGAAGAACCAACGGAAGGCGCCGGTGAGTGTGAGGGACAGCAGCCCGTGGGGAGGCGCGTAGCCGATGTCCCCGTCGTAGACGCCCATGACGCCCACGTACAGGTTCCCGCCGCGGATCGCGGGCTGTGACATGTGCACGCTCGCGGTCTCGTACGTCCACGCGACCGTCCCGTTGTTGAGGTTCACCGCCGCGACTCGCCCCATCCCTCCCGCGGTCTCGTTGAATGTGCCGATGTAGGCCCTCCCCATGTAGACGGCGGGGGATGATGCGATCCCCGTCGACACCGTGCCCGGCTCGAGGAGGACGTTCCACGCCTCCGTGCCGTTGAACGCATCGGCGTAGTGGAGCCGCCCGTCGATGCCGCCGAGTACGAGGTGGCCATCATAGACCGCGGGCGTGGACAGCAGGCTCCGCACCTCCGAGTTTCGCCACATCTCCTGGCCCGTCTCCGCGTCGAGGGCGAACAACCCGTTCCTCGTCCCGACGTAGACCATTCCGTAGGCGACGACGGGGGTCGTGTCGATCTCAAGGACGCCGACGTCGTGGTCCCAGAGGAGCGAGTTCGTCACCGGAACCGTGCCGTGCCCGCGTCCCGAGTTTCCCAGATCTCCACGGAACGACGTCCACACGTCCCGGAAGTCCGGGGCGGGGACCGGCCTCGGCATCGCGAACGTGAGGGGGTCGTCCACCGCGAGGTAGAACCCGATTGCGTCCCACGGGGAGAGATCCGTGTCCGAGGGTCCGTACGTGGCCACGTCCCACGTGCTGGCGGTCGCGTTCCACAGGTAGAAATGCCACCAGACGGGGAGGACGGGGTCTTGGGCGCCGATGTCGTCCACGAACGCACACGGGTTCCGGAGACAGAACGGGGAGCTGAACCACGTGACCTCGAGCGCCACGCCCAGGGAGGCGGCGGCGAGCTCCACCGCCTTCATGGCTGTGACGTTCGCCACGGGGAGCTCGACGTCGGACCATGCGTACGTGCCGTCGCCGAAGTCGATCATGACGGACACAAACGGCCCCTGGGCGGCGGCGTGAGGGGCCGTGGCCGGGAGGCCGATGAGGAGGAGGAGGGACGTGAACGCTGCCAATCGGCACGAGTTCAAGTGCATTTGACAAAAGTTCGGAATGCTTGACACGCATATAAGGCTAACGCGCAAGGCTTTTGGCGGCGTCCCCGTATCCAGGCGCCGTGCACCTCCTCCGCGACATCCGCGAGGGGACGAAGCTCCTCCTCCTCCTCGAGGTGACGAGCCGCAGGTACTCGCGCCTCAAAGGACTCGCGGAGAAACTCGACCTCACCGTGGCGGGCGTATCCGAGTACGTGAAGGCGATGGACAAGGAAGGGCTCGTCCAGCACGTCGGCGGCGAGTACCGGGCGACGAAGAAGGGCGTCGAGTTTCTCCAGGAGCGGTTCCGCGCGCTCCGCTCGTTCGTCGAGACCTCCGCGAGGGAGATGACGATCATCGACCGGACCGTGGCGTTGGCGGCGGAGGACTTCACGGAGGGGGAGCTCGTCGGACTCTTCATGGAGACGGGGACGCTCGTCGCGCGCCGGCGGACATCCCCATCGACGGGGGTGGCGGCCACCGCCGCAAAGCGCGGGCAGCCGGTCTGGGTCCGTGGCCTCGAGGGAATCGTGGAGCTCCGACCCGGCAAAGTTTCGATCGCGCGTCTCACCGCTAGATCGACGCTCGATGGCGCCCGACGGCTCGCGAGGCGTGTTCGACCGGACGCCGTGGCGGTCCTCGATGCGCAGGGGAAGGCGCTCGCTGCCAGACTGGCGATGGAACCTCTCATCGAGTTTGCGGTCGTGGCGGCGACGATTGAGGCCGCGCAACGGGGATTGAACGTCTTCCTCCTCTGCCCGGAGGAGCGGGTCGCGGAAGCCGTGGCGGCGATCGAGGAGTCGAATACTCGCTCCGAAGACAAGATTCCCTACGAGACGCTGGGATCCGGATGACCGTCTCGACCGAACGTTGATGAAGGCCAAGCCCATATCGTTCGTCCTATGGGCCAATATCTGCACCTTGAGTTGCTCCCGCTCTCCCGATCCCTCCGCGGCGGCGGACACGATTCGGATGCGGCGTGGCAGCTCCTGGGGCTCGACGACTGGGCTCGCCTCCCGGCGGTCCGCGCGACGCTCGAACAGCACCCCCAGGTTCTCGGGAGAGTCCGAGGCGAGTTCCGAAGGGGGTTCGAACCCCCCGGCACACTCGACCTTCGCATCTTGACCTCCTTCGCCTCAGGGGCGATGGACGCACACGACGTGTCTCCGAACGAATGGCGAACCCTCCACCCATTCCGGCGGATCAGCTTCGTGAACGCGACGGGCTATGTCGTGGGCTGGGTCTTGTTCTTTGCGCCCAAGCTC
>Ga0209002_10001021_pt1 | contig 22451 bp, 17 predicted proteins | sample Rifsed16ft2_FD_184010 | JGI IMG/M metagenome (GOLD analysis project Ga0209002, IMG submission 184010) | Soil microbial communities from Rifle, Colorado, USA - sediment 16ft 2 (version 2) | ecosystem: Environmental > Terrestrial > Deep subsurface > Rock core/Sediment | place: Rifle, Colorado... | reverse complement strand
ATGATGAGTTCGTTATTGTTGATACTGTAAAAGCCTATTTCCTTGTCATGCTGAGGCACAGCCGAAGCATCTGTTTTCAGATTCTTCCCCTTCGTTTCATTCAGGGTCAGAATGACATATTGCAGAGGGGAAGTAAGTTCATACCCTGCCTTGAGCATAAGCTCATACAGCATATTTTGTTTTTCGGCGCCGGGTCTGATTGGATTAGTGAAGGCGTCAAGCTGTTCTGTAAGTTTTTCTTCACTGTTTATTTCGTCTCCTCTCCATATTTTGAAATTGGAGGGGGAGAGTTTGAAGACTTTGAAGCTGAGGTCTGGCTTGGTGTCATTGCGAGGAGTCTGCGACGAAGCAATCTCTGTTGCTGCCAGTAAATTGCCTTGAGATTGCTTCGCTTCGCTCGCAATGACTTCCTTATCTATCTTTCCAATTACCCTCCGTATCCGCTCTTTTCCGATATCCGCAATGGTCTTATAGCCTGCCTTATAAGCCTCGCTGTTTTCATTGCATTGTTCAGGCATTTGAACCATAATGAATTTGCGATTGCCGTCGTCTTCTTTGTTAAGTTCTATGACGGCTTGGGCTGTGGTGGCAGAGCCGGCGAAGAAATCAAGAACAATATCATCGTCTTGAATTGATAGATTTAATATCTGTTTTGCCAGTGATATGGGCTTTGGAAAATCAAATACCTTATCAAGACCTAATTCTCGCAACTCAATAGTTCCTGTTTCAGTCAAGAAGCTATTGTCATCCCAAATTGACTTTGGCTTATATGTAGTTTTTCTGTATTTTTCAAAAACGCCAAATGTTCCATCGGATTTCTTTTTGGCTATTAAATTACTTTTCAATGTATCTTCTTCTATATTGATAAAGCACTTATTTTTTCCCCAACGCCAACAACTTTCCTTTTTTTCTGAGTTCAATGGAAACACTTCCACATGATACTCATTATTTTTTACTAAACCAACAGGATAAAATCCGTCATCGTCAGAACTGTTAGGATTTACATAAATCGGATAATATAAATTAGGCCTGTTGTGCTTGCCGAATTTAGGATTTCTATTTCTTAATTCTCTGATGTTAAAATTACCAATGTTGTCCCTGAGGTTTAAATCATTGTTTGCCTCATCTTTTTCTAATTCGTTTAGTTCGCTTTCAAACTTCTTGGTGTATATCAATATGTATTCATGCGTTTTAGCTATCTGCTTATATGTTTGTCCTCTGCTGTTTGATCTTACAATGACTTGTGTAAAGAAATTCTCCTCCCCGAATATCTCATTCATCACCAACCGCAAGTTGTGAACCTCGTTATCGTCAATATGAACAAAGATAACGCCGTCATCACGCAGAAGGTTTTTGGCAAGAAACAGGCGCGGATACATCATGCTCAGCCAGTTGCTGTGATAGTGTCCGCTGTCTTTGCTGTTCTTGCGGAACAGCCCCTCTTTCATCAGATAGCCTTCTTCATCCTTGTCACCTATGCGTTTAAGATAATCTTCCTTCTTCTCGCTGAATCTATCGGGATAAATAAAGCTGTCACTGCCTGTGTTGTAAGGCGGGTCAATGATGATGCACTTCACCTTGCTGTAGTAAGCCTTTTGAAGGACTTTGAGGACTTCCAGATTTTCACCTTCAATAAAGAGGTTTTCAGTTGTGTCAAAGTTTACGGATTCTTCCGGGATGGGTTTTAATGTTGCTGTAGTAGGCTGCTGCAAAACTCTAAATGCATCACTCTTGCCTGCCCAATTTAATACATACCGCTCGTTGGCAAAATTAATGTCATCGCCAAAAGCGGCTTTTATATTTTCCCAATCAAGTTGATTCTCTGAAAAAAGTTCAGGGAAAAACTCCTTCAGCCTTTGCAGCATAGTTTGCTTAATATCAAGTGATTCTCCGTCCATTTTTTCCTTATTCTCAATTAGTGAATTTTTTTAGCTGATTTCAAAGCCTGTTTTGCAACTTCTTTATCGCATAATTTAGTAGCCAGTTTATCATTGTAATAAATCAAGAGCAATCGGTTTTTATCCGCTTTGTTCATGTATAGGAAATTATAAAAATTTACCGCAGAGTCGCAGAGAACACAGAGATAAAACTCATATTTATTTCTCCTTATTTTTCTTTGCGACCTTTGCGCCTCAGCGGTGAAAATCAGGTCTTTGTTCTTATCTATTTCGGAGAGTCTTGAGCCAGAAATTCTGACAATAAAATCAATAAAATCTATTTGACAAATGAATGAATGATGTGATAGTTTTTTAATATTTTATGCCCTAACAGATAGGAGTTTGACTAAATGATAGAATTTAATTCAAGTTTTTTTCTGCAATTGATAAATTTTCTTGTATTGATACTGATACTCCATCTCTTTCTATTTAAACCAATACTCAAGAATCTCAATAAAAGAAATGACCTTATCCGTTCTCTAAAGGAAGATACTGAGAGTCTTAATAAAAAGGCTGATAGGCTGGTTGAGGAATATAACATCAGTATTGCCAATACAAAGAAGGAATCTATGGATATAATCAACAAGGCAAAGGCTGAGGCTGTCACTGAGCAGAACAGAATAATATCAGATGCAAAGGAAAAATTCAAAGATATGGTTGATGATGCAAAGAAACAGATTCATGCCGAAACAGAAACAGCATCTTTAAAGCTCAAGGAAGGTGCAGAGCCGTTGTCAAGACTCCTCGCAAAAAAGGTGCTCGGTAGGGATGTAAACTAATAAAGATTAAGGGGAAATGGAGAAAATGAAAAGGAAATTAAATATCCGCAGATTTCGCGGATTACCGCAGATTAAAATAAAATATTTTTTTAGAAAATCTGCGAAAATCTGTGTAATCTGTGGTTTCATTAGTCTTTTGTTCTTTCAGGTATCTATTGGCTATGGTGCAGAAGAGCACGCAGCACATCATGCGGCTGAATTCAAACCGCTTACAGAGGCTTTCAGGATAATAAATTTCCTTGTAGTCTTTGGAACACTCTACTACCTGCTCTCAAAACATATAAAGAATTTTTTTGCCGGCAGGAGAGAGGATATAGTAAAGTCCCTTAATGATGCGGAACAATTAAAATTATCGGCAGGAAAAAGATTGTCCGAGTGGGAATCAAAGATAAAGGAAATGAAGAATACTGTCCTCCAGATGATAGAAGATGCCAAGAGAGAGGGAGGACACACCAAAGATAATATAATCAAGTCTTCAAATGAGGTATCAAAAAAGATTATGGAGAAGGCGAAAAAAGAGATAGAGTATGAGACAAAGATTGTGATGGAGAGATTGAGGGCTGAGGCACTGGAGCTTACAATAAGAATGGCAGAAAATATCTTAAAGAAAAGCGTAACTAAAAATGACCATGCCATCATGGTTAATGAATATATTAAAGAAATAGGAGAGGCGAGGTTAGGGTGAAAGAGATAATTGTTGCTGAGAGATATGCAAAGGCGATGATAGATGTCATTAAGGGGAGTTCTGTGAATAATATCATTGCCGAATTAAAACAGATATCCACAACTATTGAAGGCTCGGATGAATTGAAAAAAATTTTCTACAACCCAAGCATCGCAATGAAGTTTAAGGAAAATATACTCTCTCAACTGCTTGACCGATTCAAACCTGATGCTACAGTGAGGAAATTTATTTACCTGATTTTAAATAAAAACAGGATTAAACTTTTAGAAAAGATAATCTTTGCATTGGAAAATCTGTCAGACAAGATAACAAACAGGGCAAGGATAAGGGTAAAGACAGCTTTCAAATTGGATGAAAAGGAAACAGAAACTCTAAAGAAGAGATTTGCCGATATTACAAAAAAGGATGTAATTCTTGATATTCATGTAGAACCGGAATTAATAGGAGGCATTATTGCCCAGATTGGAAGCACTGTCTATGACGGCAGTATAAAAAATCAATTAAGAACAATGTATAGGAAAATATAAAAGCAACCGCAGATGAACACAGATGGACACAGATTAAAAAAAAATTAAAAAGTTTTTATCTGCGAAAATCTGTGTGTATCTGTGGTTTCAAATTTAGGAGGTGGAAAATTGGAAATCAGGGCTGAAGAAATAAGTGAGATTATTAAAAAAGAGATTCAGGGTTTTGAAAAGAGTATTGAGCTTAAAGAGATTGGGGTAGTAATATCCGTCGGGGATGGTATTGCGAGAATATACGGGCTTGAAAAGGCTATGTCGGGTGAACTTCTGGAGTTCCCCGGCGAGGTCATGGGTATGGTTCTCAACCTGGAGGAGGATAATGTCGGTGCGGTTCTCCTCGGCGAAGATACCCTCATCAAAGAAGGCGATGAGGTTAAGAGGACCGGAAGAATCATGGAGGTCCCAATTGGCGATGCCCTCATAGGGAGGGTTGTCAATGCCATCGGGCAGCCTGTTGACGGCAAGGGTCCGATTGATACAAAGGATTTTGGACCCATTGAGAGGGTTGCCCCTGGAGTTATTGACAGGAAGTCTGTCCATGAGCCGCTTCAGACAGGCCTTAAGGCTATAGACTCAATGGTGCCTATCGGCAGAGGACAGAGGGAATTGATTATTGGTGACAGACAGACAGGAAAGACCGCAGTTGCAATTGACACCATCATTAACCAGAAAGGCAAAGATGTAATATGCATATATGTAGCCATTGGACAGAAGAGGTCTACCGTAGCTCGTGTTGTAAAAACACTGGAAGAATACGGGGCAATGGATTACACAATTATTATCTCTGCAACAGCAAGTGAACCTGCACCATTACAATATGTAGCACCTTATGCAGGATGTGCAATGGGCGAGTATTTCAGAGACAGGGGTAAACATGCACTGATTATTTATGATGACCTTTCAAAACAGGCAGCATCATATAGACAGTTATCCCTCTTATTAAGACGTCCACCGGGCAGAGAGGCATACCCCGGAGATGTTTTCTATCTCCATTCAAGACTTTTAGAGAGGGCATCAAAATTAAGCGATAACCTCGGTGCAGGTTCTATGACAGCACTCCCAATCATAGAGACACAGGCAGGGGATGTGTCTGCCTATATACCTACAAATGTCATATCAATAACCGATGGACAGATATATCTTGAATCTGACCTTTTCTATGCCGGTGTCCGACCTGCTATAAATGTCGGTCTATCGGTATCAAGGGTCGGAGGTGCCGCCCAGATAAAGGCAATGAGGCAGGTTGCCGGAAGACTAAGACTTGAACTCGCACAGTTCAGGGAACTGGCTGCATTTTCCCAGTTTGCATCTGAACTTGATGCGGCAACCCAGAAACAGCTGACAAGGGGTGAGAGATTGGTGGAGATTCTCAAACAGGAGCAGTATAAACCTCTCGGTGTTGAAAAACAGGTATTAATAATTTATTCGGCTGTCAATGGCTATTTAGATGACCTTCCTGTGAATAAGTGCAGAAAATTTGAGTCTGAACTCTATTCCTTCATTGACAGCAAGTATCCGGAAATACCAAAGCAGATTGCAGAGAAGAAGCAGATTGACAGCGAGATAGAAGAGAAGCTGAAAACGGCTATTAAGGAGATGAAGGAGAGATTCATAGCAAGTTAAGGAGTTTAGGAGTTGAGGAGTTTTTAACTCCTCAACTTTTTAACTCCACAACTCTGAACTTATTTTATGGCAAGTTTAAGAGATATAAAGCGAAGGATAAAGAGTGTTAAAAACACCCAGCAGATTACAAGGGCGATGAAACTCATATCTGCAACCAAGATGAGGAAGGCACAGGAGGCTATCGTAGCTGCACGACCATATGCACGGAAGATGCTTGATGTAATGAGCAGTCTTGCATGCCGTGTTGATACAACAGCCCATCCGCTCCTCTCCCGCCGTGATGAAAAGAATGTGCTTATAGTTGTAATTACTTCTGATAAGGGGCTGTGCGGCGGTTTTAATGGCAATATTATCAGAAAAACCTTGAGGCTCATGGAGGAAAAAAAGGAGTGCAATATATCCCTCATCGTTATTGGTAAAAAGGGGAGGGATTTTTTCAGGGGCAAGAAATATAATATTGTAAAGGAATACATAGACCTTTCCAGGGCATTCAGCTATCAGAGGGCATCCAATATTGTAAAAGATATCACAGATGCCTATACATCCGAACAGGTTGACAGCACCTATGTTGTTTATAATGAATTCAAGTCTGTCATCCAGCAGAAGGTGGTATCTGAAATCCTTCTGCCTATACCGGCTTTGGTCTGTAAGGTCGGAGAGGAGCCTGTTGATTATATATACGAGCCGTCTGCCAAAGATATACTGGATGAGCTCCTTAACAAATATGTAGGGATTGAAGTGTACAGGAGTCTCCTGGAATCTATTGCCAGCGAGCATGGGGCAAGGATGACGGCAATGGATTCGGCTACAAGAAATGCCAGTGATATGATAAGTAAACTCACACTTAACTACAACAGGGCAAGGCAGGCTGCAATTACAAGAGAGATTATTGAAATAGTCAGTGGAGCAGACGCATTAAAATAAGCAATGAGCAATGAGCGATGAGTAATTAACAATTATAAATGCTCATTGCTACTTTTAGGGAGGTATTAAGAATGAGCACAGGTAAGGTTATTCAGATCATAGGTCCGGTAGTAGATGTAGAGTTTCCTGTTGGAAAACTCCCGGCTATTTACAATGCAGTGCATATAAAGAGGGGAGATTCCTCATCGGAAGAAAGGAAAGAGATTGTTGCAGAGGTAGAATATCACCTCGGGGAGAACACTGTAAGGACAATAGCAATGGAGCCAACAGAGGGTCTGACAAGGGGATTGGAGGTAGTAGATACAGGGGGACCAATCTCTGTCCCTGTCGGCAGGGAAGTCCTTGGAAGAATCATAAATGTAATTGGTGAGCCGGTTGATAAAGTGGGACCGGTAAATGCAAAAGAGAGATACCCTATTCACAGGGGTGCACCCACATTTGAAGAACAGGGGACATCTACCGAAATGCTTGAGACAGGGATAAAGGTAATTGACCTCTTAGAGCCTTACATGAAAGGCGGAAAGACAGGGCTATTCGGCGGTGCAGGTGTCGGCAAGACAGTTCTTATTATGGAATTGATAAGAAATATAGCAACAGAGCATGGCGGCTTCTCCGTATTCGCAGGTGTCGGAGAGAGGACAAGGGAAGGAAATGACCTCTATCACGAGATGAAGGAATCAAAGGTTATTGACAAAACCGCACTTATATACGGGCAGATGACAGAGCCGCCCGGTGCAAGGCTGAGGGTGGGATTGACAGGCTTGACTGTAGCCGAGTATTTCAGGGATGTAGAGGGACAGGATGTCCTTTTGTTTATAGACAATATATTCAGATTCACACAGGCGGGGTCTGAGGTTTCGGCACTACTTGGAAGAATGCCTTCGGCAGTCGGTTATCAGCCGACTCTGGCTACTGAGATGGGAAACCTTCAGGAGAGAATCACATCAACAAAGAGGGGTTCTATTACATCTGTTCAGGCAATATATGTCCCTGCAGACGACCTTACTGACCCGGCACCTGCTACAACATTTGCCCATCTTGATGCAACAACGGTTCTCTCAAGAAAGATCTCGGAACTTGGCATCTATCCGGCGGTTGACCCCCTTGACTCAACCTCAAGAATCCTTGACCCGAATATCTTAGGAGAGGAGCATTACAATACTGCAAGGGCAGTTCAGAGAATTCTCCAGAGGTATAAGGAGCTTCAGGATATAATCGCCATTCTTGGTATGGAAGAGCTTTCAGAGGAGGACAAGGTCGCAGTATCCAGAGCGAGGAAGATACAGAGATTCCTCTCTCAGCCGTTCTTTGTTGCGGAGACATTCACAGGGTCACCGGGAAGATATGTTGCACTCAAGGATACAATTGCAGGATTTAAAGAACTTATATCAGGTAATCTTGATAATATACCTGAGCAGGCATTCTACATGGTTGGTAATATTGACGAAGTTTTGGAGAAGGCAGAGAAACTGAAAAAGGCAGCATAAAGAAGTTTAGCCACAGACTTTCACTGATAATAAAAGAAACTTAAGAAACTGGGAAATTAAGAAAATATGATTCTTTGGTTTTTTAATTTTCCATTTTTCAATTTCTCTTTTTTTCGTCTGTGTAAGTCAGTGGCTAAAAGGTATTTATGGAAAATAAGATATTACTTGAAATAGTTACTCCTGAGAGGGCGTTGATAAAAGAGTGGGTAGACGAGGTCACAGCCCCAGGAACCGAAGGGGAATTTGGTGTCCTTCCCGGGCACACACCGTTTTTAACCACCTTAAAAATTGGCGAAATCTTCTACAAAAAAGGTAATGCAACTAAATATCTTGCAGTAAGCTGGGGATATGCAGAGGTAGGACCATCGCAGGTAACCATACTGGCAGAGGCCGCAGAAATAGCCGAAGAGATAGATACAAAGAGGGCTGAAGAGGCAAGGGCGAGGGCACTGGCTATACTGGCAAAAAAAGACGTGGAGGAGAGCCAATTTAAACTTGCAGAGGCAACACTGGAAAAGACAATGGTAAGGATGCAAGTAGCTGGAAAGCTTAAGATATAACTCTTGCAGACAGTAGACAATAGAAAATAGAATGTGAGAACAAAACATCTTATTGCATTATTTCTATCATTCCAGCTTTGCTTTTTCATCCTCTATACTCTTATAAGTTACATCCTCTTTAACGAAGGTTTTATCCATCCCTATTTGATGTTCTTCGGAGAAAAGGCGCTTTTAGCATTAAAAGGAACCCCGCCGCGTCTGGAGAATATCGGCTTTATATACCCGCCACTGCCGGTATTTACCGCAGGTTTATTCAACGGAAATGCACTGCTGGCACAGAGCTTCATTGCCTCATTAATCAGCGCCTCTATTGCTATAGAGCTTATCAGGGGCATGCAGTCCTTCAGGGCCGCCTTCCCTTTCATAATCTATATGGTTTTCTCCCTCCCTATCCTTTTCCTGTCAACCCAGAGGTTTGATTTATATCTCTACTTTTTTCTGATTATTCTCAGTATGAAATTCTTATACCAATATAAGAAGAATGAGTATTCATTGTATTTGTTTTTATCGGGACCTCTCTTTGGCATAACCTTCTTTACGCACTTCAGCTCCATTTACCTCATACCAATGTTTTTCATTATCATATTCTTTTTATACAAAATGGATACCAAAAAAATTATACCGGTATTCCTTGTATTTATCACGCCATACCTGATATTTATGGGAATCTTTTCATATATCAATTGGGTTTTTACGAGCGAGGCATTTGGATTTTTAAGGGCATACAAACTGATGTTTTCTAACCAGAGCATGGATGCGGTTATATCTGCAGGAAGCATTTTAGGAAGCCTTATCTACATGTTAAAATATATATTTCGTCTGCTGCCTGTAATCGCCCCCTGCATCATAGGAATGTATTACGATAGAAAACTTGTCTCAATTGTTCCATTCATCACCATCTTCTCTTTTGTATACTCCAACCTCTTTTTTCCTGCTGTTTATGCATCTGCAATTTTTATCATTCATTTTCTCGTTATGACGGAATTCAGAGATAAGTTAAGAACAAGATTATTTTGGGCAGTGCTGGTCATAAGTCTGATTTCCTCTCCCATTTATACCGTTACTTCAAAGGAGTTATTGGAGAAAGATTTTACCAATGCATTATTCGGCAGATTTGAGAGGAATATAGAAATATACAGAAAGGTGGCAAATATACTGCGGGATAAAGAGGGGAAGATACTGCTTAACGACGGAAACTGCTATCAGATTGTTTATCTCATGGGAAAGCCTGAGAAATTCATTCTCCCCTATCAATACGAATTTATGCCTGCCTTATCTAACCCTGCCCTCTTTGTGAATTATGTTGTAGCTGTAAAGGATAGAAACAGCGATGTCCTCTTTCAGCAGTTTGAGGGTGGAATAAAAGGTTTTTATCCAATATTTGATGAAGGAAAGATAATAATATGGGAAAAGACATAATAAAATAAAAAAGGTTCTTCATGTTAAGTAAGAGAAGGTCATTTTATATCTCCTTTAAACCACTTCTTTTCTTCCTTATTTTATGCTATTATCCGCAATATAATGTTTAATTTTTACCAACACTCATACACGATAAATCAAAATTGTTATCACACAGAGCATCGTAACAAGAAATCTATGGTATATAAGGTTCTTGTTCTTATTTTTCTTCTCTTCCCCTCGTTCGTTCATGCCGTAGAGAAGGTTGTCTCCTTAGAAGACCTTGGACATGCAAAGGATGTCCACCTTTCCGGAACAAATCCTGAATTTAGCCTGTATCTCTCAAACTATAGAGGACTGAAGAAAGCAAAAGCACAGATGCAGTTAAGATTATCCCATGTCCTGGACAAGAAAAGCACAGTCACCGTGCTTGTGAACGATGTCCCTCTTTTTACGAAAAGTGTAGAACAGATAGGACACGAGCCTACACTATCATTTGGAATAGAGTTATCGTCATCAGATTATGTAAAAGTTGCAGTGCGCGGCTCGCTCTTCATTACAGGAGACATCTGTCATGATATTCCAACAGGAAACCTCTGGATGGTTGTATCAAACAAAAGCAGGTTTATCATGAATGATAATTTTATAAGCGACAATATATCCAGTTATTTTAAAAATTACGATACTGATTTCAACATTGTCTTTGACAATGAAAAGGTCAGTCTCTCTGTAATACCTCTCGTTTATTATATAAATAAATTGAATGACTGGAAGAATATCAATATCTCTATATGCAATACGACTATTGAAGGTATGAGAAATATCATTGTAGGAAATTACGACAGGGATATAGAGATAAGAGACGGAAATCTCTTTGTATCCGGGAACGGGATACAGATGCTTAAAAAATCCCTGATGAATTTATATATAACCTCCTCTCTGCGCAATTCTCTGATAAATACGGAGGAAGCCAATAGGACAAAGGAGCTTAGTCTTGCCAATGCAGGCATACGAGGCATTACCATGACGGGGATTGGCGATTTATCCTTTAATGTTCCTATAAGATATTCCTTTTTCTCGGGTATTCCGAGAAATCTGAACCTGAAGCTCATGCTGAATCATACCCCAATCCCTGAAGGCGACAAGGCTTTTTTAAAAATCTTTCTAAATGGTGTTTTGATAAAGGCGGAACAACTCTCCGGTGGGGGAAATATTACTTCTTACACAGTCAAAATCCCTGAGGAATTTTTGAAGGGCTACAATAATGATCTCAATATAGTCGTCTCCTATTTTATCAACAGGGGGGACTGTAAAGGAAGTATTCCCAGCATGACAGTCTCTATGCTGGACTCATCCTACTTTTACTATGACGATGTATCCAGAAAAAAAATCAACACTGTAACGGATGTAATGGGGAGCATGTCGGGTAAGGTGCTTGTAATGATTGATGACCATAATATGCTTAATTTTGGAATCTACCTTATGGATATTCTTGGAAGGTTTAACAGGGATATAGAAAACATAGATATTATCCAGACAAATTATAAAAAGGAGAAAATGGCGGGTTATGATTTTGTCATTCTATTGGCTAATCCTATAAATGCACATGAACCCAACATGCCGTTGAAATTGAATCAGGGAAGATTCTCTATCGTAAACCCCCTTACACAAAAGGAGCTATTCAACCTTGAGCAGAGAGAAAGTCTGCATACTAATGAAATAATCAGTTCAGAATATGCCGACAGTTTCGGAATTCTTCAAACCTTTGACGAGGGGGATTCAAAAATACTTATGCTCTCTTACTATAATGATATAAATAAGCTGTCATTTCTCGAAGATATTAAAAAAGAAGATATAAACAAAATGCTTGGAAATGTAGTTGTATTCAACCGGGATATAGCGAGCTATGAGATAGGGGAAAAATACAGGGTAATATACAAAGATGTTAAGACGTTAGGGTATTACTGGAATAAATTTAAACTGGTTATGGTTTTGGTCATAGGTCTTATTGTTATGGCATTCCTTTACCTTGTTAATAAAAAACTGGTTAGGGGATAGGAAAATATAAAGAAGTGTCAGTAAATAGTGTCAGTGTAAGCAAAAAAATTGGAGATATACTCCTTGACCTTGGCTATATAACCCTGCCACAGCTGCATGAAGCCCTTGAGTATCAAAAAAATACGAAAGGAAGAATAGGATGGATACTCGTTGCTCTTGGATTTATAAACAGGATTCAACTCTATGAATGCCTTGCCCTCCATTATGGACTTGAATTCAGAAAAGATACGGGAAACATGGAAAGTGAGATAGATAAACCACTCCTCTCTGATATAAAACATGAAGAGGTGATAGAATATCAGACACTCCCTTACAGAAAGGAAAAGGATAGCATAATAGTATTGACTGCCTATCCCAACAACAACGCTTCCCTCTCTTTTTTTAAAAATAGATTTAAGGTCAACGAGATATGGCAGGTAGTGATAACCGATTTGGATTTGACAAAAATTACGGAGGCTTTATACAGAGATGCAATTTTGGATAAATCTATATACGGGCTCTTTTACAGAAAACCGGAGGAATCGGCTTACTCTGTATTTTCAAAAAAACAGGTTATTTTTTCAGGAGTTATCTCTCTCTTAATCCTTTGCTGGCTTTATTTTGGGGTCATCTCCTTCCTTATTTTTTTTAATTTTATTGTGCAGGCGTTCTATACAATTTCTGTCCTTTTCAAGCTGATAGTCAGTCTGGCAGGGATTAAAAGCGAGATAGAAAAACCTGTAACAGATGATGAAGTTAAGTCTTTAAAGAATGATGAGATGCCTGTATATACCGTGCTTGTGCCTGCTTATAAGGAGCCGGAGGTTATAGGAATATTGATGGATGCCTTAAAAAAAATGAACTATCCCCAGAATAAGCTGGATATTATACTCCTTCTTGAAGAGGATGACAGAGAGACCTTTGAAGCTGCAAAAAACAATAAACCGCCAGGCAACTGGAGGTTTTTAATCGTTCCTTCCAGCCAGCCCAAGACAAAACCGAAGGCATGCAACTACGGTCTCTTTTTTTCAAGGGGGAAGTATCTGGTAATATATGATGCCGAAGATATCCCAGAACCTGACCAGCTTAAAAAAGCTGTAGTTGTATTTAAAAAAGGCGGCAAAGATTATATCTGCTATCAGGGGTCGCTTAACTATTTTAATAAGGACGAAAATACCCTGACAAAATTATTTACACTGGAATATTCTTACTGGTATGACTACCTCTTGCATGGACTTGACAGACTTAAATTGGTCATTCCTCTGGGAGGCACAAGCAATCACTTTGATGCAGAGAAGCTGAAGGAGCTTGGCGGATGGGACCCCTTTAATACAACAGAGGATGCAGATTTAGGAGTAAGGGCTTATGCCAAAGGATATAGAATCGGTGTTGTAAATACGACAACCTTTGAAGAGGCGAATAGCAGACTCGGAAATTTTATACGGCAGAGGTCAAGATGGATAAAGGGTTATATGCAGACATGGCTTGTTTATTCAAGACATCCTATAAAACTTATTAAGGTTATCGGATTTAAAGGATGGGTATCCTTTAACCTTTTTATAGGAGGCACTCCCTTTGCATCTCTGGTAAATCCTATAACATGGTCTGTCTTTTTCGTATGGCTCTTGACAAAGACAAAACTTGTAGAACCTATATTTCCGCCGGAAGTTCTCTATCTATCCTTGTTTAATCTTCTCTTTGGAAATTTTTTAGGCATATATCTCAATATGGTTGCCGTATTTAAGAGGAAATATTACGCTCTCATCCCCTTTGCATTTTTGAATCCATTTTACTGGTTTTTACAGTCCATTGCCTCATATAAATCATTATGGCAGCTCTTTAATAAGCCCTTTTACTGGGAAAAAACACAGCATGGGATTACAAAACATAGATTTGGTAATGCATGAACAAGAACCTGATAAGCCACAGAGACGCAGAGGCACAGAGAAAAACATATCTTTTTATAATTCTCAGTGTCTCCGTACCCCTGTGGCTGATAATTTTTTATAGTAATGTTTATGCAAGTGCGTGGATGCAGACAGAAGGGGATTCCTTGATTGCCACCGGCACAAGTTATTCTATTGCCGACAGTTTCTGGAAAAGGGACGGCAAGCTGGCGCAATATTCCACCAGACATAAGCAAGGAGTTTATTATTTATACGGCGAGTATGGATATTCTTATTACTACAACATATTTGCCTCCACAGGGTGGACATACAGCGACAACGGCACAAGCACGGACAGCGGGGTTGACGATGTCAAGATTGGAATAAGGGGTAGACTTAATCTGTTTCGCAACGGCAGGACATGGGAGATTGCCGCTATTTTGCCGACAAGAAAATGGTATTTATCCGATTATCGTCCTGGCCAAGGTAAATATGGGCTGGAGGCAGGAATTTTTTATCGCTTCCGTCCAAATCCCTACGAAAATCCATTTGCCGAGTATCCTCACAGCATATGGGGCGGCGGCTTGGGCACAACACTGCGGAGCGGAGGGGTAGGTGGTGAAGTGTGGGGATATGGCAATTGGCAGAAGAATCTGTTCAGTCCATTATGGAAGATAGAAATCAAATTGTCCGCCCTCTCATCCTTCGCAGGAGCCGAAACAGGAAGTGTTGATATTTATGGACCAAATGACAGTTTTCATTACGACCAGATTTCTTCGGACATCTCCTTGAGCTATAGTTTGAGCAGGACAACTGGCATCAATTTAAGCTACAAGCAGGATTTATGGGGAAGGAATATCAATAAAAACGAAACTGTACATGCTGGAATATATACGACATGGAAGAAATAATAAGATTCTGGAACACGAATTTCACGAATATACAAATGGCACGAATAAAGACTAAAATTAAAACTTCGATTTTTTCTATTAGTAGTTATTCATGTAATTCGTTCATTCGTGTTATTCGTGTTCAGGTTTTGTTCTTTGGGTTGACTGTAGGGTGGCTACAGGCAGAGGCATCGGAGATTCAGTTTAAGACCCTTGAGCTTGAAATGGACTCGAGGGATGCAGAGGTGTTGTTCCGCAAGGAGCCTTATGATACCTCCAGTTTCCCAGTTGCTGTAGTGGATGAGGGTAAACGGATTCATGGTCGTGTTGAGGTAATAGGACAATTTTCCCGCAACTTTTTGAAGAAGTCCATTCTTATAAAGCTTGACGAAGGACAAAGATGGCAAGGAAATAAAAAAATATCACTTAAATCCATGTCCACCGACCTTTCCTATATGCGTGAATGGCTGACATGGAACCTGATTTCTTCCCTTGGTATGGTCTCCCCAAGGGTGGAATATTATCGTCTGAATATTAACAAACAATTTATCGGCTTTTTTCTGTTTATCGAATGGATTGATACATCTATGTTTGACCGACTTGGGCTCGGTAAGGATGGCGAGTTCTATAATACTAACGATGAAACTTATTGCGGTGATATGAGTCCCGATAATCAAAACCGTCTGCAAGAATGCTGGGCTAAGCTGTCTCCAAAAGATAAGGATTATACATCGCTAAAGAAGCTGATTGAGGGTATAAACGAAACACCAGTTGAGGATTTTGACAAATTTTTGACAAAACATTTTGATGTTGATTCTGTAATCAACTGGCTCGTGGTAAATACTATTATAAGTAATGGCGATACTTATAATAAAAATTATTTTCTGTATTTCAGCAAGAAGACAGGTAAGTGGGTCGTTATCCCATGGGATTTTGATTTGAGCTTTGGACGCAATGCCGACCCTGTCTTGCCATTTCCGCGTAATATTTTAAACGATAATTATACATATTTCTACCCGCCTGAACTGGGCAGTCCCAACCCTCTAAAAGAAAAGACCTTAAAGAATAAGCAGTTATTTAATGCGTTCAAAAATCGTATCAGCCATGTCTTTGGGATAACAATGGAAAGAGAGTCTCAAGGCTTTTTTGAGAAATTATTTATTAAAGATAAACCATTGGGCGGTTTTGCCTGGTTCAGACCTGATGAGTTTCAGAGCCGTGTTACTGCGTTGGAGAATATTGTCGGCAGAGATTTAACCAAAGAGCGCTATCCGGGTTCAAAGGGTGAACCCTTTGAACAACAGGTGGAGGCTTTGCAACTGTATAATCAATGGCGTTATGTCCTCCTAAAAAAATTGATATTTGATCCCACGCCCTTCAATACAGCCCATTGGCTCCCATATTTTATCTTCCCGCCGTTAAGTCCTGTGGATATGACCAAACGACAGACAATACCTCTAATTTTGAGTACCACTGCAGAAGTCCTGCCTAACGATAAATCGGTGGTCTTAATGGAGGAATTACTGGCAAGACCGGTTGGCATGCTTGATATACAGAGTCTGAACAAGCCTGCACGGGTTAGATTAGAGGTGGAGACAGAGCGCGTACCGGAGTCATTGCCGGCTGGCATCCATCCATCAAAATGTATACAGCGGATATGGTATCTCGATATCAAAACCCCCGATACCATCCTAAAAGTCAATATGCAGCTTGATTATCTGCAGGAGAGTTCCCTGCATCATGAGATTGGGGAGCAAATAACAGATGAGAGGGGGCTGTCGCTGTGGGTTATGCAGAATTATAAATGGCGCAAGCTTAAGACCAGTATAAACACACTCACAAATGTATTAAAGACTGAGGCATTAGAATTGACTTCATCTGATTTATTACGCTTTATCGCATGCGAGGAGTAAAGGATTGGAGATTGAAAATTGAAAAAATAATCCTTCTTAATAGTCAATTTTCAATATTCAGTTCTTAAACATATGGGGCATCTCTTCTTCATCAAATTCATGGGCTGGATATGGACACTGCGGCTGCCTTTAACAGTGTTGTTCTCAGCTTATATAATAAAAGAGTTATGGCTGCTGCGTAAACATGAACGTTGGCATGCTGTGCTGATGTTCAGTTACTTCTTCCTTATAATTTCTACCTACTGGATTATAAAGCCCATCAAGAAGGCGCTCCTTGTCGGATACTATCAGGCAGCAGGACTGACGGTGTTGGGACTTCATCTCAATGCCGCTCAGCTTGAGCTGGTGGCAAAGGAGATTAACATGTTCATTGCCCTCATAGCAGCGTTATTCTTTGCCAAAATTGCCTCCCATTTTAAAAGAGAGAGATTAGCCCTCTTAATCATCGCATTTTTTTTATTTGGCTTTACCCTCTTTGCCCTATTGCTTTCCAATACTGAGCCTTTAACCATCTGGCTCTTCTATTTATACGGAGACCTCTTTGTTACACTAATGGTCGCCAGCTTTTTTGCCTTTCTTAACGATAGCGGGGATGTTTACACAGCTTATCGGGTTTACGGATTAATTGTGCTTGGTGGTGTAATGGGAGGTTTCTTTGGAAGTGCCGTAGTTGCCGGCTATGCAGGAAAATTTGAGCCGTCTCTTGCATCAATAATCTGCTCAGGATTGCTGATTGTAATTACCATAATCGTCTGGCGGCTCGGCAAATCGGTCAAGCTGCTATTTCCGACAGAGCCGTCAGAAACTACAACGGCATGCGGATATAAGACATTACTATATGGATTACGAGACATCATAGGCTCTCCCTATCTGCTTGGCATTGCATCTATTGTAGGGTTATATGAAATAGTTTCCTCAATCATGGATTATCAGTTTACCTCTACGGTGCTGCATTTTGTTTCCGGTGAACAACTTAAGGTATATTTTGCCAGTGTTTATTCTTTCACTAACTTTATATCTCTTATGCTTCAGCTTTTTCTTACCCGTTTAATAATGACCCACATTGGAGTTGACATAGCATTATTGTTTCTGCCGGTTACCGCTATAGCAGGGGAGGCGGCTTTTGCTCTGATGCCGGTGCTGTTAGCGGGCAGTCTGCTCAATACCTTTGATAATGCCTTTAGTTATTCAATTAACCAGTCCGCCAAAGAGATGTTGTATGTGCCTATGAAGCGGGAAGAAAAATACCATGCAAAGGCATTCATTGATATTTTTATGCTGCGATCTGCCAAGGCAATAGCCGTTGCAATCAGCCTGATGATGACACTAATTTTCGTTGGGTTTAAAAATGTGCGATGGCTGTCAATAGTCGTAATTAGTCTGCTGATGATATGGCTGACGGTTATACGATACATTGGTCGGACATATAAGAAAATGGAAAGAGCTGTTAAAATTTTATAACTTTTATGAAAAAATATATTGTCTTGGCTGGAGTAATTGCACTGTTATCGGCAGGATGTGCCGTTCCAACTAAGATTAAAGGCGTTAATTATCTGCAAACTGAACAGATAACAATGGACAGCCGGGAATCCTATGTCTCGCTATTGCGTGTTAAAAATATTGGTGCAAATACCGTTGCCTTCATTCCATTTCTACAGCAATCTGCCCCAGACAGAATTAATGTGCACTTGACTGATAATGTAACTGACAACCAATTGAGGGCAGGAATTCGTGATGCAAAGGCATTAGGTTTTCAGGTAATACTTAAACCCCAGATTCTTGTCCATAATAGCTGGGCTGGAGAGATACAGATGGCGGACGATTTGAACTGGAGGCAATGGTTCAACAGCTATACAAAGGCAATTGAGCATTATGCAGATATAGCACAGGAGGAGAAGGTAGATATTATGGTAATAGGCACTGAACTTAATCAAACAGGACATTTACCATTCTGGCAGGAGCTTATTGCACATATTCGCAGCCGTTTTAGAGGGAAGCTTACCTATGCGGCACATAATGTCGCGGGTATTAAACAATTCAGATATTGGAGACTTTTGGACAGTATTGCACTTACACTTTATCCTTCTCTGGGTGATAAGCCAGAGCGGAATGCTATGACACTGCACATCAAAAAAACGGTGGACGATCTCAAGGCAATCAGCATACAATATAAAAAACCCTTATGGATTGCCGAGGTTGGCATTCCTTCACGCTACGGAGCACAGCTCAAACCATGGGAGTGGCAGGGAGTTGATATTCAAGCAAATCCGCCTGACGAAGACTTACAGGCACTGGTGCTGGACATCTGGCTGGATGCCTTAAAAGGCAAATGGAGTTATGGTGTGATGCTCTGGAACTGGAGTAGTGATCCCTATGCTGGCGGCTCACAGGATAGCGGTTTCACAATACAAAACAAACGTGCTGAACAGGTGATAGCCTGTCATTGGATAAAACAGTGTAAGCAACCATAAACTGCACTAAACTATTGCCTATAAAAATCAATTCCTATATACTTCATAATATATAACTATTGTTAATAGTATGAGTTGGTTAGACATAATCTTTATCTTAATATTAATAGGCTGCATAGCCTACAGCATATACAGAGGGCTTGTAAAAGAGGTATTCTCTTTAGCCTCCATTGCAATAGGCTATATTGCCGCAATTAATTACTACCTCCCCATATCCGCTTATACTGCGAAGGTGCTTAATCCATCAATCTCAAAATGGGTGAGTTTTATAGGAATATTTATTGTTATATTTATTGCTGTAATACTCATAGGAAAACTTATCCAGAAGGTCTTAAATGTATCAGTAACACTTACTGTTGTTGACAGGGCTGCAGGCGGCATAATCGGCATGGCAAAGGGGATTATAATACTCTCAATCGTTATTCTCTTTTTATATGCTATTCCCTTTACACGAGATTATATACCAAAATCATTTATAGCCAGACATATAGTGATTTTAAACAAGAAACTTACAGGTGCATCCCCTATAGAATTTGTAAAGGAATTAAGAGGCAGTGTAAATATAGACAGGTTTATTTCATCCTCAAATGAAATTTTTAAGCATAGTGACGAGATATCGGATACAGACAGAAAAAAGTTAGATGAAATAATAAAAGAAAGGATCGAGGGGTCGAGGGATTAAGGGAAAAATACTTGAACCCTTGAACCCTTTTTATAAAGAGGGAGATTTTTATGCAAGATTTAAATATATTAGTTGTGGATGATGAAAGGGACATACGGGATGGGCTTAAAGACTTATTGGAGAGAGATGAATATAAAGTTGATACTGCGATTGATGGTAATGACGCACTTGAAAAGGCTAAGGGGCTTAAGTATCAACTTGTTATTTCCGACATAATTATGCCTAGAATGTCAGGCATAGACCTTCTGGAACAAATAAAGAGTCTAAGCCCATTTATTGAGATAATAATGATTACAGGCCACTCAACATTTGAAAGAACGCTGGAATGTATAGAAAAGGGTGCCATCGGTTATATAGAAAAACCTTTTGAAAATCTGAGTGATATAACAAACCAGGTAAAAAGAGCGGCAGAAATAATAAAAGGGAAAAAAAAGGTAATGGATGCAGCCATTGAAAAGATACGGGAGAGGCTGTAGTGAGGAGAGAAGTCAGAATTCGAAAGTCATCGGTTAATGATCAGTGGTTAGTGGTTGCTGTATTTCTATTTTTTTTATTGGTCACTGTATCTACTGCGAATGCGCTTTCTATCGGTGCTATTGAAGTTAAGAGCTCTTTTAACGAAAGTTTTCAGGCAGAAATTCCTGTATATGCAGACGGACAGAGCGGCTTAGAGATTTCAATAGGAAGCAAAGATGATTATGCAAAGCTTGGTATTGAAAGAACTGATATAGTTGACAGCTTATCTCTTAATGTAGAACCTTTTAATAAAGATAAAATAATTATAAAACTCTCATCTGCAAAACCGATTAACCAGCCCTCTTTCAATCTTATTATCAAGGCAACACAAAACGGCGGAACTATTCTGGAGAATTATTTTCTGGCAGTAGATTTTAAGAAAATCCTCTCCCTAAATGCCCATGCAGCAGATGATAGACTGAAGGCTGAAGTTCCAGAGACCCATACGCCAGTTACAAAAAAAGAAGCTAAGACTTCAAATAGTTTTGCCAGCTATATTTTTACAAGGAACATGAGAAGGGGAGATAGGCAGGCGGACGTTAAAAACCTTCAAACCCTTTTAAAATTGGATTCTTCGGTTTATCCGGAAGGTCTTATTACCGGCTATTTCGGCTCAAAGACAAAGTCAGCAGTTATAAGATTCCAGGAAAAATATGCCTCAGAAATACTGTCGCCTCTTGGACTTAACTCTGGTACAGGTTATGTTGGTCCTTTTACACGGGCAAAATTAAATACCATGTCTGACTCAAAAATCACTTCTATTTATGAAACCCCTTTCTCTGTTGAAAGTCTTGCAATCGCTGATGCAATAAGGAAAGAAATAGTGGAATGGAAAAAATACTGGGAGAAAAAAGATATTGAAAAATATATGTCTTACTATTCAAATAGGTTTAAATCAGGCGAAAGTAATCTCTCGTCATGGAAGGAATATAAAAATAATTTTAATAAGAGACATAATGGGATTGAAATATCTATAGACAATATACAGATAAGAAGAGAGAAAAAAATGCTGATAACATCATTTCTCCAAAGATTCAAATCAGATAAGATGGAGAGTGTCGGGACAAAAACACTTTATTTTGAAGATGACGACGGCGAGTGGAAGATAAAGGATGAGAAGTGGAATAAATATACCGAGAAGGATAATCAGAATACACATCCTTATGTTATTCATATATTTTCTTACAGGAATAGAGAATCTGCCTTAAAAGAGGTTAATTATTTCAGGAAAAAGGGTTACTCTGCTTATGATGTATCGTTTAAATTACCTGAAAAAGGTGTCTGGTACAGAGTTTTGATTGACAGATTTTCATCAAAGGAAGAGGCGCAGGAATTTGCAATGACAATTACTAAGGAGGGACATGCAGATTATGCAAAGGAATTGTACCTGCCCTATGCAATAGAGACAGGAATGTTTGAATCACATGAGGATGCAAGCAAGGAACTTTTAAAATTAGGGAAAATGGGCTATTCCTCCTATCCATTGATGATATGCAGTTCTGATAAATGCTCACATCAGATACTTATCGGGGCATACGGCAATGCCAGCAATGCTGCCCCAATATCCGAGGAATTAGTCAGCAAGGGCATCCAGAATAAAATCGTCCAGCCATAAGAACAAAAATCAAAAGTGTCAGTGAACAGTGTCAGTGAAAAATACTGACACTCACACTGGCACTGACACTTCTTTATTCCACTGTTACACTCTTTGCCAAATTCCGGGGTCTATCCACATTGAGACCTCTGCGGAGTGCCACATAGTAAGCAAGAAATTGAAGTGGTATGGACATGATAATGGGAAAAAGATACTCACTTGCATGAGGGACATAGAGGACATGCCTCGCCCTTTTCATAACCTCAGTATCCCCTTCTGTCGCAAATACGATAACAACACCGTTTCTCGCCTTTACCTCTTCTATATCTATCAGACTCTTTTCGTATAAGCTGTTCTTTGGTGCAAGGATTATCACAGGTGTATGTTCATCAATAAGGGCTATTGGTCCGTGCTTCATTTCCCCTCCCGGATACCCTTCTGCATAGATATAGGAAAGCTCCTTCATCTTCATTGCCCCTTCCAATGCAACCGGATAGTTTATCCCCCTTCCAAGATATAGAAATCCCTTCTTTTCGTAGAACATC